>JGI24890J29729_1000302_pt1 | contig 35590 bp, 37 predicted proteins | sample FreactcultureFD7_FD_29729 | JGI IMG/M metagenome (IMG submission 29729)
GAGCCACATAGCTTTTAGCCATTGGAAGCACCTCCACAGGTAAAGGGAATTTACCTAATACAGGCACAAATTTAGTTTCATCACAGATACAGATAAAGGTCTTAGCCACCGCTGCCACAATTTTTTCACGAGTTAACGCACCACCACCACCTTTGAGCATATGCATGTGCTCAGTGATTTCGTCCGCACCATCGACATAAATGTCCATGCTATTAACGCTATTAAGGTCAAAAACTTCAATCCCATGTTTGCGTAAACGATCTGCTGAGGCCTCGCTACTCGCAACCGCACCATCAATCTTATGTTTTACTTTTGCTAATTCATCGATGAAGTAATTTGCTGTAGAGCCGGTGCCTACACCAATGATGCCAGACTTCACATACTCAATCGCAGCCTTTGCAACCTGTTGTTTTAATTCGTCTTGCGTGAATGCCATTTTTACTTAAACCTTTATATTTTATTTATAATGATGCTTTAACATCTATCATACACGCCAAGGCGACTCTTGAAAATTAGCATATGAAGAACGACTACGTAAAACGTATTACTGAAGCGCGTGTATATGACGTGGCAAAGAAGACGCCGCTTGAATTTCAGACGCATCTTTCCAGTCGTTTTCATAATCAGATTTTCTTAAAACGGGAAGATTTGCAACCCGTCTTTTCATTTAAATTACGCGGTGCCTACAACAAGATGGCAGGTTTATCCAAAGCTCAGCTCGATAAGGGCGTCATTGCAGCTTCCGCTGGCAATCATGCGCAAGGGGTTGCGTTAAGCGCACAGAAATTAGGATGTCGTGCTGTGATTGTGATGCCCACAACAACACCACTCATTAAGATTGACGCCGTTAAACATCGCGGTGCTGAAGTCGTGCTTTGGGGCGACTCTTATTCTGATGCATACAAACACGCACTCGAGATCGAAAAAAAAGAAGGGCTCACTTTTGTTCATCCTTATGATGATCCAGAAGTGATTGCAGGGCAGGGCACGATCGCTAAAGAAATTTTAGATGACTATAAAAAACCAATTCATGCAATCTTCTGCTGTGTGGGCGGTGGCGGTCTTCTTGCAGGTGTCGCAACTTACATCAAAGCGATGCGACCCGAAATTAAAGTGATCGGTGTCGAGGCTAAAGATGCTGAAGCTATGACTTTATCTTTAAAAGAAGGTAAGCGTGTTGTGCTTGACCAAGTGGGACTCTTTGCAGATGGTGCAGCAGTGAAGGAAGTGGGTGAGGTCACCTTTCCACTCTGTCAGTCTTATGTTGATGAAATGATTGTGGTCGACAACGACGCTATCTGTGCAGCCATCAAAGATGTGTTTGAAGATACACGTTCTATTCTAGAACCTGCAGGCGCCTTATCCGTTGCAGGTATGAAGTCCTATATTAAGAAACACAATTTAAAAGATGAGACTTTAGTAGGTATTGCATCGGGCGCTAATATGAATTTTGATCGTTTACGTTTTGTAGCAGAACGTGCTGAAATTGGTGAAAAACGAGAAGCGGTGCTTGCCGTGACTATTCCAGAAAAACCAGGCGCATTCAAAAATTTCTGTAAGTTATTAGGCCAGCGCAATATCACTGAATTTAATTATCGTTTTTCAGACCCTAAAGAAGCGCACATTTATGTAGGCTTGGCGACAAATGATGCGGACGAGCCATCACAGCTCAAAGCTATGCTTGATAAAGAAGGTTTACCTACGATTGATCTTACTGATAACGAGGTTGCTAAACTTCACTTAAGACACTTGGTAGGTGGACACGCGCCACAGGCAAAAAATGAAATGGTTTTTAGATTTGAGTTTCCTGAAAAGCCAGGCGCTCTTATGAAATTTTTAGAGACGATGGGGCACAATTGGAATATCAGTTTATTCCATTATCGCAATCATGGCGCTGACTTCGGTCGCGTCTTAGTTGGCATGCAAGTACCACCAGAAGATGAAATTAATTTTGAAGTCTTTTTGAATCAATTAGGCTATCCCTTCTGGGATGAAACAGATAATCCAGCCTATAAACTTTTCTTAGGTTAATACCTCCTTATTTTCATGAGGCCTTAAAGGGAGAAATCCCCTGGAAGATTATTCATAGATATTTAATAATAAAAAGTAGAATATTTTAGGAGATATAGAATGCAGGTTATAAAGCCAGTTGTCGTATTAGGATTGCTTATTTCATCTTTGCTAGCTAATGCTGAAGATCGAGGCAAGGCTTATGTATCGAATCAAGAGGGTGGCGTCAGTATTATTAATTTAAACACCATGGAAACAGAAGGTTCGATCGACATTCAAGCTAAGAATCCTCGCGGTATAGGTGTCACAGAGGATGGACATTATTTGATTACAGCAAATAAAGATGATGACAATTTATCCATCATTGATTTAACAACGAATCAGTTTGTGAAACATATTTCAGTAGGTAAAAATCCAGAATTTATTCGCGTGCACAAAGGTCAAGTGTTTGTGTCAACTGAACCCGCATCTACCGGTAAAGCGCCTGTGGCTGGGCAAGAAGATGATGATAAAGATGAGGTAAAAATTCCTGCGCGGATTGCAGTGGTGGATTTAGCCAAGGGCAAAAAGATCAGAGATATTATTGGTGGCCCTGAAACAGAAGGTATTGAATTTAGTAAAAATGGCAAAGAAATTATTGTGACCAACGAAGCTGACAACACAATCACAGTTCACAACTTTAATAATGGTAAATTATTAAAAACGATTTCAACTAAAAAATACGGAGACCGTCCACGTGGCATCAAGGTAGCGCCGAATGGAAAGTATTACGTGTCAACTTTAGAGATGGGAAATAGCTTTATTGTTTTAGATAATCAATTTAAACATCTCAAAACAGTTGCGACAGGTGAGTCACCTTATGGTGTGAGTTTCGATCGAGAAGGAAAGCGTTTATTTGTTGCAACTTCAAAAGCAAAAACCTTAGAGGTCTATGACACTACTAATTTTGAAAAGATTAAAGATATTCCGACAGGCCGACGTTGCTGGCATTTTAGTTTTTCACCAGATGACAAAAATATCTTGCTTGCTTGTGGAAAATCAGACGAAGTACTTGTAATTGATACAGAAAAATTAGAGGTGACTAAACACATTCCTAATAAGGAAATCCCATGGGGTGTTGTGGCTTATCCAAAATCTATGGGTAGTTTAGATAACGTAAAATAAAAAAATAGTGTTTCATTTAAAAAGCCCAAAAGTTCTTTGGGCTTTTTTTATTTCAAATGTTTTGCAATAAATGCCCATTCATCCTCTGTCACAGGTGTAATCGATAAGCGATTACCTTTTTGAAGTAAGCGCATGTTTTGCAGCGCTTTAAATTCTCTTAATTCTTTTAGACTTAATAAATTCGTTTTTTTTACAAGCGTGACATCCACATTAAGCCAGCGTGGATTTTCCGGTGTCGATTTTGGATCAAAATATTTGTGACCTTTTTGAAATTGAAAGCGATCGGGGTAAGCAAGCTTACTGACTTTAACAATACCAGCGATGCCGGGCACATCACAATTTGAATGATAAAAGAATGCGAGGTCGCCCACTTTCATTAAATCTCGCATAAAGTTTCTTGCTTGGTAATTTCTAACGCCATACCAATCAATCGTTTGTTTAGGGAGCTTTGCTAAATCGTCTATAGATACATCAGACGGTTCAGATTTCATGAGCCAATAACGCATAGTGTATAAAATAAAAAGTTAAGTGGATAAAAGAGCGATGTTGATTTTCTTAAGTGTTGCCTAGACCAGCATCCTGAACCAAAGGTTCAAGGGGTAAAAGCCTAAGGTGCATTAGGTGCAATCGCCAAGGGTGTCTTAAAAGAGCGCCCAATTTAGATCGCTCACACCGCAACCTGATGAGCTAAAACCGATGCTATAGACTAGTTCAAGGAATTATTAGCCTAAGCAACACTTAAAAAAACAAACATGCTCATTGCAATGTTTAATAAAGAATAGGCAGATCTTTAGTTTTGCGCAAGTACTTCGTCGATTTGGTGTTCCATTGATGAAATTTTATGGCGGAATTGAGATATATCTAATCCGTCAGTAGAGTTTTGATTAAGAAGTTCATTGGTAATATTGAGCGCTGCCATGATGATGATGCGATCGATACCTACAATAGAACCTTGAGATTGTATGAGATCAATTTTTTGGTTTAGGTATTGCACAGAATCTAATAAACTTTTTTCTTGTCCTTCTGGGCAAGCGACGATGAATTCACGTGCCATGATAGTGACTGTTACATTTTTTGAGCTCATCGATTATCCCCAGGCAATTGTCTCATCATTTTTTCAAGACGCAGACTTGCTTCTTTCATATTAGATTGAAGTTTTGTGAGACTAGCTTCAGAGGATGCGAGTCTTGCTTCGAGCCCTTTATTTTTTTCCTGTGCAGATTCAATTAAGCTGATGAGCTGCTTAATTTTTTTCTCTAGAGCGATAAGTTGAGCTTCCATACCTTCACTATAGTTTAAAGAATTGAAGTGCGTCAATAGCGCTTAAAAGAAATTAAATAGATCATGATTTCTTTTTAGCTCTTGGATGTGCTTTGTCGTAAATATTTGCAAGATGCTGAAAGTCTAAGTGGGTGTAAACTTGAGTCGTGCTGATATTTGCATGACCTAACATTTCTTGCACGGCCCTCAAATCTTGACTTGATTGTAAAACGTGTGAGGCAAAACTGTGTCTCAATAAATGAGGGTGCACGGTACTATCAATACCCTGCTTAATAGCCCACATTTGAATGCGGTATTGAATAGCGCGCGCTGTCATGCGTTTGCCACGTTCAGTAATAAATAGTGCATCGACTGATTTCTCATCTGTCTTTATAGATGTGCGTTTTTCAATCCACGACCGAATGGCATGAATCGCTTTTTGCCCTATTGGAACGATACGCGTTTTATTGCCTTTGCCCGTGACGGTAATCACACCTTCTTGAAGATCAAGATCATTAATATTAACGTTCACCACTTCACTTAAACGTAATCCAGATGAATAAAATAATTCTAAGAAAGCTTTATCTCTTAAACCTAATAACGTGGTGTCATCAATCGAAATGAGTTTGACCATCTGCTCGATCGATAAAGTTTGCGGTAAGGTTTTAGCACTTTTAGGCGCATGAACATCTTTGACAGGATTTTCTTTAAATTGATGGCGTTCAATGAGATAGTCAAAAAAACCTCGCCATGCAGATAACATGCGCGCGATCGATTTGCCATGAAGTCCTTGGCTATTAAGTTTAGCGCTTGCGCGTCTTATGTCTTGAATAGTGATCGACTCAAATTGGTCATGCTCGATAAGTGTGACAAGTTGAGTTAAATCGTGCGTATAACTTTTAATAGAATTATGGCTAAGACCTTTTTCAAAGGTGAGGTAATCGATATAACTTTTTTGGAAGTGATTATGTTCCATAAGATTTAAGCGATCTCAATATCTCCTTCGTAGATTGTTACAGCTGGACCTTTCATCATCACTGGATTTGTATCGCCTTTCCAATCAATAGATAATGATCCGCCTGCCATATCAACTTTTACAGGAGTTGTGAGTAAATGACGCTTTATTCCGGATACTGCTGCAGCACACGCACCAGTTCCGCAGGCAAGTGTTTCGCCCACGCCTCTTTCAAAAACACGTAAGCGAATATGATGGGGCGTTACAATTTCCATGAATCCAACATTGACGCGTTTCGGGAAAAGCGCATGCGATTCCAAATATGCACCCAATGTTTTAACGTGAGCTTTATTGATATCTTTAACTGTGATCACCGCATGAGGATTGCCCATGGATAATGCAGCAATATTTATCAATCCTTTTTGATCTGTCAAATCTATAGAAATAGAGTACTCGTTTTTTTCCGTATCTGAAATAAATGGAATTAATTTAGGATTAAAAATGGGCTCACCCATATTCACTTCAATCATATGTTCATGGTCTTCAGTCAATTCAATGACACCAGATTTTGTTTCAACGCGAATGGATGCTTTATTAGTTAAATGGTTATCTTTTACAAATCGATAAAAACAACGTGCACCATTGCCACATTGTTCTACTTCGCTACCATCTTGATTAAAAATAAGATATTTGAAATCAACGTCTTTGAGTGTTGAATTCTCAACGACGAGGAGTTGATCAAATCCAATACCGAGTTGTCGATGTGATAACGATTGAATGATTTCTTTAGTTAATTGGAAAGGAGACTTTGTATGATCCAGCACTATAAAGTCATTACCAATACCATGCATTTTTGTAAAATGAAGTTTCATACAATGATTGTCTCTTATTTATTTGGTTTTTTAAACCGCTGATAATTCCAAAGATACTGAGTTGGATATTTTCGAATGAGAGATTCAAGTCGATCATTAATGCCTTGAGGCGAATGATCGGACCCTAAGGGTTCAATATAAACTTCATATCCTTGACCCTTTGAAAGCCTATGACCAAAACCAATAAGGACAGTGGCTTTTGAAGACTCTGCGAGTTTAGAAACAAGTGTCATTGTGTAAGCGGGGGTATTAAAAAATTGAGCCCATACCCCTTGACCCTCATTGGGCACCTGGTCGGGTAATACACCAATCGCCTCACCTTTTTTTAATGCCTGCATGAGTTGCTTAACACCTTGCATATTAGCTTCAGCAAGATGAATCTTTGAGTGGCGTCTGCCAGATAAAACAATATTTGCTAGCCATTTTTGTTTTGGACGTTTAAATAAAACAGTGATGGGGTAAAAATGAGCATAGTACTGTGCGGTAATTTCAAAACAGCCTAAATGAGGCGTTAAAAAAATAATACCTTTTTTCTTTTTAAGCGCAGCTTCAACATGCTCCCATCCATAACATTTTTTGACCCAGCAAAAATTCTTTTGAGGCGAGTTAAACCAAATGGCAGGCGCCTCCATCAAGCACTTTCCAATTTCGCGAATGGCTAATGATGTGAGTTTTTTTAAATCACTTACATCTGATGAAGCAAAAGCACGTTTTAAATTAATGTCTATACGCTCTTTAAATCGACGATCAAATTGATAAGCGATGTGACCAAATAATGCGCCCAATAAATGCAAAACAAAGAGCGGTAATTTAAAGAATATGGCAATAAAAAATAAGAGTAGTCTTGATAGCATAATTGTATTTAAACGCGATATTTTGCTATTCTAAACGCTTTACGTAATTTAAAACTTGGAAAAAACCATGAGCGAGTATTTATTTACTTCAGAATCTGTTTCTGAAGGCCATCCCGATAAAGTAGCCGATCAGATATCTGATGCGATTCTTGATGCGATTCTAGAACAGGACCCTACTGCGCGCGTTGCTGCTGAAACCTTAACGAATACAGGCCTTGTGGTATTGGCAGGTGAGATTACGACAACAGCGAATGTGGATTACATTAAAGTTGCGCGCGATACGATTCGTTATATTGGATATGACAATACGGATTACGGTATTGATTATAAAGGTTGTGCGGTTCTCGTCGCCTATGACAAGCAGTCACCGGATATTGCACAAGGCGTAGATGGTGCTTTAGATGATCCATTGGATCAAGGGGCTGGCGATCAAGGCCTGATGTTTGGTTATGCTTGCGATGAAACAGCACAGTTAATGCCCATGCCTATTTGGTTATCTCATCGATTGATGGAGAGACAATCTTATTTAAGAAAAGACGGCAGGCTGCCTTGGCTTCGTCCTGATGCTAAAGCGCAAGTGACTTTAAAGTATAAAGATCACAAACCGCATTCGATTGATACCGTGGTTCTCTCAACCCAGCACGATCCAGAAGTCTCACTTGAGAACATTCGCGAATCAGTCATTGAAGAAATCATTAAACCTATTCTGCCTAAAGAGCTTATTAAAGGCGACATTAAATATCTTGTAAATCCTACAGGCCGATTCGTGATTGGAGGGCCTCAAGGTGATTGCGGACTCACCGGACGCAAAATTATTGTAGATACTTATGGCGGTGCTGCCCCTCATGGCGGCGGTGCTTTTTCAGGAAAAGATCCAAGTAAAGTCGATCGTTCAGCAGCCTATGCCGCACGTTATGTTGCTAAGAATATCGTGGCAGCAGGATTAGCTTCTCGCTGTTTAGTACAAATTTCATATGCGATTGGTGTAGCAAGACCCACTTCAGTCATGGTTGAAACTTATGGCACAGGGAAGATTGCAGACGATAAATTGACCGCATTGGTTCTCGAGCATTTTGATTTAAGACCTAAGGGTATTGTAAAAATGCTTGATTTATTGCGCCCCATTTATAAGAAAACCGCGGCTTATGGCCATTTTGGCCGTGATGAACCAGAATTTTCATGGGAAGCCGCAGATAAGTCTCAAATCCTTAAATCTGCAAATTAAATATTTGAACTTTAGTAAGTATTTGAGTCTTAAATACTTTTAATCTATAATCCAATTCTTCTGAGGAACGCTGCGAGATTTTTTCATAAAATCCCAGGCTCAGATTACAAGTTTACTTGTAAACGGCGTTCACCAATTTATAACCGTGCCAGTCACGGGGTGTTGGTGGATACCGAAACATCCCAGCTGGTCACTTAGCATTCAAAAGGAATTTAAAATGAATACAGTGACTAACCAAAATTTAAATACACAAGACTATCTCGTTGCTGATATTAATCAGGCCGACTTTGGTCGCAAAGAAATTGCCATTGCAGAAACTGAGATGCCAGGCCTCATGGCTATTCGTGAAGAATATGCAAAAGAAAAGCCATTAAAAGGTGCGCGCATCAGTGGCTCACTTCACATGACGATTCAAACGGCTGTCTTGATTGAAACACTTAAAGATTTAGGTGCTGAGGTGAGATGGGCATCTTGCAATATCTATTCAACTCAAGATCATGCAGCTGCAGCAATTGCTAAAAGCGGCACTCCTGTATTCGCCTTTAAAGGTGAAACGCTAGATCAATACTGGGAATATACACATCGTATTTTTGACTGGAGCGATGGTGGCTACACCAATATGATTTTAGATGACGGTGGTGATGCAACTTTACTTCTCCATTTAGGTACGCGTGCTGAAAAAGATGCTTCAGTCATTTCTAAACCTTTAAGCGAAGAAGAGATTTCGCTTTTTAATTCAATTAAACAAAAACTAGCGATAGATCCGCATTGGTATTCTGAAAGGCTTAAACACATTAAAGGCGTAACTGAAGAAACAACGACAGGCGTTCATCGTTTATATCAAATGCATAAAGAAGGTAAATTGGCTTTCCCTGCAATCAATGTAAATGATTCAGTGACTAAATCTAAGTTTGATAATCTTTATGGCTGTCGTGAATCTCTAGTAGACGCTATTAAGCGCGCAACCGATGTCATGATTGCAGGCAAGGTAGCGGTTGTGGCTGGATACGGTGATGTAGGTAAAGGTTCAGCACAAGCACTTCGCGCTTTATCAGCACAAGTATGGGTGACTGAAATTGATCCTATTTGTGCACTGCAAGCGGCAATGGAAGGATATCGTGTGGTGACAATGGATTACGCAGCGGAGCATGCTGATATTTTTGTCACAGCAACAGGTAATTATCATGTGATTACGCATGACCATATGTCGCGTATGAAAGATCAAGCGATCGTTTGTAATATCGGCCATTTCGATAATGAAATTGATGTTGCATCATTAAATGATTGCAAGTGGGAGGAGATTAAACCACAAGTAGACCACGTGATTTTCAAAGATGGCAAACGTATCATCTTGCTTGCAAAAGGTAGACTCGTGAATTTGGGTTGTGGAACGGGCCATCCAAGTTATGTGATGAGTTCATCTTTCGCGAATCAAACGATTGCTCAAATTGAATTGTTTGCGCATGCTGAGAAATACCCTGTAGGTGTATATACGCTTCCAAAACATTTGGACGAGAAAGTTGCTCGTCTTCAATTGAAAAAATTAAATGCTGAACTTACAAACTTGTCAGAAGCACAAGCAAAGTATATTGGCGTTAAAGAAGAAGGACCTTATAAACCTGAGCACTATCGTTATTAATTATGGCTAAAAAGATTTCTTACAGTTTCGAGTTTTTTCCTCCCAATACACCGGAAGGGATAAAAAACTTAGCAGACACGCGTCAGCAGCTATCCGCATTCAAGCCCGAATTTTATTCGGTGACATTTGGTGCGGGTGGCTCAACGCGCGATCGAACGCTTGAAACAGTATTAGAAATAAAAAAAGAAGGCTTTAATGCAGTGCCACATATTTCAGGTATTTCATCGACAAAGGCAGAAATTAAAACTTTACTCGATCAATATCGACAAAATGAGATTAAACATCTCGTAGCTTTGAGAGGTGATGTGCCACAGGGCGAAGTGCCATCAGGAGATTTTAAACACGCCAATGAATTAGTTAGTTTTATCCGACAAGAAACTAATGATTATTTTCATATTGAGGTAGCGGCCTATCCTGAATATCATCCTGAGGCAGCTTCAGCACAAATAGATATTCAAAATTTTAAAAATAAAGTGGCTGCGGGTGCCAATTCAGCTATTACACAATTCTTTTTTAATGCCGATGCTTATTTTAGATTTATGGATGAATGCTTGATTGCAGATATTGATGTGCCAATTATTCCAGGCGTGATGCCAATCTATAATATTAAACAATTGGCTCGTTTTGCATCAAACTGCGGTGCAGAAATACCTCGTTGGCTTAGAATTAAATTGGAAAGCTATGGGGACGATTTGCCTTCCTTGAGATCATATGGCATAGATGTGATATCTGAGCTTTGTGAAACGTTGATTGGATGGGAAGTACCGAGCTTACATTTCTACACGTTAAATCAAGCAGGCATTATTTCCCGCATCATTCAAAATATAGAAGGAACTTAGTGTAAAACTAAGTTGTGATCTTGATAGATTGCATCTTCTATAAATAAGAAGTCTTTTTCACGGCCTTCATTCCAAAGGGCCATCATGACAATCCAGCGCATTTCTTCGATATTAATATGCTCTTGTTTGAGAGCCATAGCGCGATCGAGAATAATTTCTCGTTCATTTGCATCTAAAACTTTGGCTTGTTCTAGGAATAATACAAAACCTAAGCTTTCAGCACTTATCTTCTTTTGCTCATTGTCTGAGTACATGCGATAACCTAGAGAAGAACAAGCGCTATTTTTTACAGGTATAGCATTTGTCATCGCTTTTAACTGATTAAACCAAGTAAAGGCATTTTCAATATCTTGATTATCAAATCCTGCAGCTTCAAGTTCCGCAGTAATGCTTTTAAAGTCGGGTAAATTTTGTGTGCTCAGATAATTTTCAAACATATAGATAAGCAGTTCTAGCATAAAGATTCCTTTACGATAGTGAATGAAAAATGGCTTAAAAGTAAGTGAAAGCTAAATGAATTTGAGTCAGGTAATTGAGCTATTAGCAAAGTATAATATTCTTAATATGTCTAATAAGTTTAAGGTGTTTAGGCCTTGTAGATAAGTTATCAGCAATAAATAAAATAATCAACATTTATGGCAATTTTAAATATATTAAATTATCCCGACCCGAGATTGCACACCATTGCAAAACCAATCGAAGTTGTGGATAACTCGGTTAGGAAGCTTATCGATGATATGGCGGAAACGATGTATGCTGCGCCTGGTATAGGATTGGCTGCAACTCAGGTGAATCGTCATCTTCAATTAATTTTGGTAGATATTTCTGAAACAAAAGATAGCTTAAAAGTTTTTATTAACCCTAAGATTATTGAATCAACAGGACAGCAAGCATATGAAGAAGGTTGTTTATCGGTACCGGATGTATTTGAATCAGTAACACGTGCCGAACGTATTAAAGTAAAAGCACTTGATCGAGAAGGGAAATCTTTTGAGCTTGAAGCGGATGGTTTACTAGCCGTGTGTATTCAGCATGAAATGGATCATCTTTTAGGTAAAGTATTCGTAGAATACTTATCTCCGTTAAAGCGCAACCGTATCAAAACAAAAATGAAAAAACGCGCTAAAGAGCATTTAGTGAATGCTTAACTCGGCGAAATCTATATCGTGAATTCATTAAAAATCATTTTTGCGGGCACTCCAGATTTTGCTGTGCCAGCTTTAGAAGCACTTCATGATAAAGGTTATAAGGTTGTTGGCCTATTAACTCAGCCAGATAGGCCATCAGGTCGAGGTTTAAAACTTCATCCAAGTGCTATTAAATTGAAGGCTAATGCATTAGGCATTCCTGTTTATCAGCCTTCAGAATTAAAAAGTAAAGAATCTTACGAGATGTTAGCTGCTATTGATTTTAATGTAATGATCGTGGCGGCTTATGGGCTCATCATTCCTCAAGCTATTCTGGATTTACCTTCATTGGGTTGTTTTAATATACATGCATCACTTTTACCAAGATGGCGAGGCGCTGCCCCAATTCATCGTGCTATTTTGATGGGGGATGAAAAAACTGGAGTCACTATCATGCGCGTAGTTCAAAAATTAGACGCAGGTGACATGATCAAAAAGACTGAAATTCAAATCAGTGAAAAGGACACAACAGAACAATTAACAAAAGCGCTTGCGGAATTAGGGGCGCTCTTAATGATAGAAGTGATAGATGAGTTAAATACAAAAGGAGAACTTAAATCCACACCTCAAGATGAAGCAAGTGTAACTTACGCTGAAAAAGTGACTAAAGAAGAGTCAAAAATTGATTGGCATAATTCATCTGATGTTATTGCAAGAAAAATAAGAGCATTTAATCCATTTCCAGTCGCGCAAACAGAATATCGTGAAGCCATTTGTAAAATTTGGGATGCAGAAATAGGTGTAGATAGTGATAAGAACGCCAAGGCAGGTCAACTAATTAAATTAGATGAATTTATTCATGTGAAATGTGGCGAAGGCGTTTTGTTAGTTAAAGAGCTTCAAATGCCTGGAGGTAAAAGACTAAAATCTAAGGAATTTATTCTGGGACATCGACTTATTCTGGGAGACGTCTTTAAGTCGTAACTATTTTGCATCACTCTCAACTTATTGCAGCCGATTGTGTGTCTGAAGTTATAAAAGGACACAATTTAAATCATGTGTTTGACAGACATTTTGATCATCATTCTCGCGTTACACCGCAACAAAAATCTGTTGCGATTTTTTTGGCGTATGGCGCGGTTCGTTTTTTAGGCGAGAATCAATTTTTCATTCAAAAACTCATTAACAAAAAGATAACAAATAAAAAGATAGAAGCTTTGCTTTGTGTAGCTTTATTTCAATTGAATCATGATCAGTCCACTGAATTCACTGTGGTTAATGAAGCTGTAGAGGCCGCGAAATTCATCAATAAATCTTGGGCGGGTGCGTTTGTAAATGGAGTATTAAGAAATTTTATTCGTCAGAAAGAAAAGCTGCAAACAGAATTAAAAAGTAATGAAGAGGCATTTTACTCTTACCCTTTGTGGTGGATTAAGCTCATTAAAGATAATTACAAAAAAGCTTGGGAAAGCATATTACTGAATGGAAATAAGCACCCTCCATTAACTTTAAGAATTAATGTAAGAAAAATAAATCTCAAGCAATATGAAGAAAAACTAAAATCTGAAGCAATTCCATATCGAGTTTTAGGAGACATCGCATTGGAGTTGACACAGCCTATCGCCGTAGAAAAAATTCCCGGATTTATAGATGGTGAAGTATCCGTTCAGGATTTTGGCGCACAACTTGCTGCAAAGCTTTTAGATCTTAAAGATGGCCAGATTTGTCTTGATGCATGCAGCGCTCCAGGCGGTAAAACTGGCCATATGTTAGAAATTGCTGACATTGAATTAGTGTCTATTGATCAACAAAAAGAGCGCTTATATAAGGTAAAAGAAAATTTAGAGAGACTGCAACTTCACGCTCAGTTGAAATGTGTAGATTTAACAGCAACTAAGACATGGTGGAATGAAAAATTATTTGATCGTATTTTGCTAGATGCTCCATGTTCAGCATCAGGCGTGGTGAGGCGACATGTAGATATTAAATGGTTAAGAAGGCCTCGTGACATGGAGATGTTCGCTAAGCAACAAAAAATCATGTTACAAGCCATGTGGCAGTTATTAAAAAAGGGTGGTAAATTACTTTACGCGACATGTTCTATCTTTCCTGATGAAAATCAGAAAGTTATTGATAATTTTATTAAAGAACATAGTGACGCAAAAGAAGTAAAATGGTCAGTCGATTCTGAATATAGTAGACATGAAAATCAATTAATACCAAGCGAAAACCATGATGGATTCTTTTATGCATTGCTTGAAAAAAATTAAACTGAGTATCTTCTTTGTGATTTGGATGTGCTTGTTTGCATCCTCATCTGTTTTTGCGGCTGACAATAGTTTGATTATCAAAAATGCTGAAATTAATAATCAATTCGAAGCATATTTTTTAAGTGCTGATTTTGACCTATCATTCAACGATGACTTAGACGAAGCGATCAGAAAAGGCATCCCTATTAATTTTATTATCGAATTTGAACTAAAAAAACCTAGAAAATATTGGTTCGATGAAGTGGTTGCTAAAAAAACAAAGGAAATAGTGTTGAGTTTCCATGCGCTATCTAGACAATTTATTCTCACTGAATCTGAAAATCATCTTATCGCCTTTGATAATTTAACTCAGGCAAAAAACGAACTAAAAAAAATAAAGAATTGGCGAGTTTTTGATAAATCGCAGATTGATGATACTGATAAGTACTTAGCGTATCTTCAAGTGAAGTTGGATCAAACTAAACTTCCCAAACAACTCCAAGTGGATATAACAAATAACCAAGAATGGCAATTAGCCTCTAAACAATTCCAATGGACATTTATAAATAAAAAATGAGATATTTAATAGCCATTGCTAGTTTAGTTGGAGCACTGCTTTTATTTCTTCTATCAAAAGCAAGCTCAAGTTCAGAATTTATTTCAGGTAGCTCTTACACCATTGTTCTTATATTAAGTGGTGTTTTTATTTTGAGTCTGATTGCAATTATTGCAAATCAGATTAAAAAATTATTTAGAAATATTAAAAAAGATGTGATGGGTAGCCGTTTATCTATGCGCCTTGTTATTTCTTTTACGCTTATGGCAGTTATACCGGGATTAATTGTATATTTGGTGTCCGTAAACTTCTTAACACGTTCAATTGAATCATGGTTTAACGTCAAAGTTGAATCAGCGCTTGACGGCGGTTTAAAGCTAGGTCAAAAAGCATTAGATATTATGTTGACGGATTTGGAATTAAAAGCAGAGCGCATGGCACTTACGCTATCATCTATGCCTACAACATCTCAATATGGTGCACTCAGTGATCTTCGAGAAAAATCTGGAGTTCAAGATGCCACAATCATTTCTGATCAAGGGAAAATTATTGCTGTATCAAGTAATGACGCAGAATCATTTTTACCTGCACTACCAACTTTAATTCAATTAAAACAAGCAGAAAATAATATTTACGGAAAAATTGAACCCATTTCAAATAAAGGACTTTATTTGAGAGTATTAGCACCGATTAATGGAGCTTCAGTTTCCAATGAAAGATTAATCCTACAAATTTTACAACCCGTCCCAGACTCTTTATCAACTATTGCTGAATCCGTACAAACCGTATTTCAGGACTATCATAAGCTTTCCTATAGTCGAGATTCATTAAAAGTAATTTTTTCAATTACTTTAACGCTTGTACTTATGCTTGCGATATTAACTGCTGTAGCAATTGGATTTTTACTTAGCAGAAAATTATCGGAGCCCCTAGCATTGCTCGCTGAAGGTACGAAAAAAATTGCAAAGGGCAATTTCAAGACAATGCTTCCTGAAAAAGGTAAAGATGAGTTAGGCGTATTAGTAAGATCCTTTAATAGCATGACAAGGCAGTTAGATCAGGCCACACAAACATCAGAAAATAATCAGATAAGGCTTGAATCAGCTAGATCATATCTTGAAACAGTATTGGCTCATTTATCTTCAGGTGTTATTGTTATTAATGATGCAATGGAAATTAAATCATTCAATATTTCCGCCTCTAAAATATTGCAAGTTGATTTATCAAAAAATAAAGATAAATTACTAACTTCAATTTCAACCAAGAATAAATTATTAACGGATTTTATTAGAAGCATTCAAGAAGAAATTTATGCTTTAAGCAATAAAAAACAAGCAGAAATCATAAAAGAATTTGAAATTAAATATGAAAAGAATAACCAGGTACTTTTACTTCAAATTACACCGTTACCGCAAAATAAACTTAATAATTATGTCTTGATGATAGATGACATTACTATGATGATTCAGGCTCAAAGAGATGCGGCTTGGTCTGAAGTTGCCAGGAGACTTGCTCATGAAATTAAGAATCCACTCACACCAATCCAGCTTTCAGCCGAAAGAATCAAGCATAAATTAGGAGCTAAATTAAATAAAGATGATACAGATGTTTTAAATAAAGCTGTTGCAACGATTGTTAATCAGGTTGATGCAATGAAGACTATGGTAAATGAATTTAGTGAATATGCACGCGAGCCTAAATTAAATTTAGAGCTAACGGATATCAATAAATTCATTAAAGAAATCTCACATTTGTTTGAAAATTCTGGAATTAAAATATCAACTAAATTATTAAGGGATTTGCCTGAAACAAAAGTAGACGTGAATATGATGAGACAGGTGCTTATTAATCTTATTCAAAATGCGCAAGATGCAATGATTAATAATACAAAACAACCATTAATTCAAATTAACACAAATAAATTAAAAAATTATATTGCACTATCCATTGAAGATAACGGACCAGGATTTGCAGCCGACATATTAAAAAAAGCATTCGAGCCTTATGTCACAACGAAATCGCATGGTACGGGTCTCGGTTTAGCTATTGTGAAAAAGATCATTGAAGAGCACGAAGGTACCATTACTATAGAAAATATAAAAAATGGCGGTGCATTTATCAACATTCAGCTGCCTATATCTAAAAGTAAATAATTATGAGCACAAAAAAAATATTAGTTGTTGATGACGAATTGGGTATAAGAGAATTACTTAGAGATATTCTCGTGGATGAGGGTTTTGAAATTTTTGTAGCCGAGAATGCTACAGAAGCTCGAGAGCTTAAGAAAAATAAAATTCCTGACTTGATTTTACTAGATATATGGATGCCTGATTGTGATGGCATTACGCTTCTTAAAGAATGGGTAAATGAAAAATTTCTTACTAGTCCAGTTGTTATGATGTCAGGACACGGAACAATCGATACTGCTCTAGAAGCCACTAAAATAGGCGCTTTTGATTTTCTTGAAAAACCAATCACACTTCAAAAACTTTTAAAAACTGTAAATGAAGCACTCAAGCATGCAAATAATCTACCAAAAATAGAAATTAATTTGCTAAATATTGGCAAAAGCCAAGTCATTCAAGACCTTAAGAAAAGGCTTGATAAAATAATTTCGTTAAAGACGCCACTTCTTCTCGTGGGTCCGCAAGGAGGCTGTGCCAAAATTTGTGCGCAATACTTACATCCTAAGAATCAACCCTGGATTGATGTAAAAGATTTTGAGATTGTCTCAAATGCACCTTTGGATCTTTTAGATCAACATAGGGGCGGATCTATTTTTTTAAATGAGATTTCTCATTTAACCAAGGCCCAACAAAAGGGTTTAAATTTATTAATTAGTAAAGCCGCTAATTATGATGTAAGAATTATTTGTGCTACTTCAAAGTCCCTTGCTCAGGCAAATGAAGTAGATTTTGATGAGCGGATTTTAAATGAATTATTGCCTGGATCGTTACTACTTCCCTCAATCAATGAACATAAAGAAGATATCCCAGAGTTAGCATCATCTATTTTGACGATGTATCTTGCAAAATCTGACAAGTCTGACTACAAAGTTTTTGATGTAGCCGCATTAAATATGATGCGCGCGATGTATTGGATAGGAGATATAGAGGAGCTAGAAAGCTTTGTATTTAATTTAATGCAAACTAGTTTGCTTGAAAAAATCACCGCGGATGATGTTAAGCGCGTTTCAAATCAATTCAACTTATTGCATGATAAAAATAAGTCTTCCAAGAAGAATAAAGACAATAAAGATCAAGGTTTTGAAGATATTTTTAATAAACCATTAAGAGATGCGCGTGATGATTTTGAAAAAATGTATTTTAAACATCACCTCAATCAAGACGATCAAAGCATGGCAAAACTTGCTGAAGTTTCAGGTGTGGAGAGAACTCATCTCTATAGGAAATTAAAACAGCTCGGTATCAAGGTAAAGTAAATTAAATTTCGATGATGACGGGCGTATGATCTGATGGTCGCTCTGACTTTCTTGGCTCTTTATCAATTGCAGACACTTTTATCTTATCTACTAGATTTTTATTTGTGAGTATGTGATCAATACGCATACCAAGATTTCTTCTAAATCCAGCCATGCGATAATCCCACCAGCTATATTGATTTTCGGAGGGATTAATTGTTCTAAAACTATCAGAAAGTCCTAAATCAATAATTTTTTGAAATGCTTCTCTTTCTTTGGGGCTTACAAGAACACTATTTTTCCAGGCTTCTGGATCATGACAATCGATATCTTGAGGCGCTATATTAAAATCACCTGCAATAATGATATCTGGATATGACTCCATTTCATTTTTAAGCCATAAAGTGAAATGTTTTAACCAATCGAGTTTATATAGGTATTTATCTGAATCTACAGATTGGCCGTTAGGAACATAAACACAAACCACTCTGATTTTTCCTTGATTTGTATTTACAGTTGCAGCGATCAATCTTTTTTGTTCGTCTTCGAAGCCAGGAATGTTATTTTGAATATCAAGAAGTTCATATTTACTTATAATTGCAACGCCATTGTATGTTTTTTGTCCATTATGAATGGAGCTGTAACCTAATGCATGTATGGCTTCGTGAGGAAATTTAATATTTTCTTGTTTTGTTTCTTGAAGCAAAAGAAGATCAGGCTTTTCTTTCTTAATCCATTCTTCAACTTGACCTAATCTTACAGTGAGAGAATTTACGTTCCACGTTGCGAGCTTCATAAAGCTTAAGCCATACCGCTATGTCTAAGTAAGGCATCAACAGTGGGTTCTCGCCCACGGAAAGCGACAAAAGATTCCATGGCGGGTCTAGAGCCGCCTTTTGATAAAACTTCATTTTGAAATTTTTGACCAGCATGACTTGATAAGATACCTTCTTCTTCAAATAAACTGAATGCATCAGAAGCCAAAACTTCAGCCCATTTGTAGCTGTAGTAGCCCGCCGCATAGCCACCGGCAAAAATATGAGAAAAGCTGTTAGGAAAACGATTCCAAGAAGGAGGTCTTACCACAGCAATTTCATCCCGAATAGTTTCTAGAAGCTTTAAAGGGTTAATTTTATTTTGATCGCTATATTCAGTGTGCAATCTGATGTCGAATAAAGAAAACTCAATTTGTCTTAGGGTTTGCATGCCTGATTGGAAATTTTTAGCCTCAATCATCTTGTCAAATAAACTTTTAGGTAAAGTATTCTTGTTATCAACATGTTCAGTCATATGTTTTACTACGTCCCATTCCCAGCAGAAATTTTCCATAAATTGACTAGGTAATTCAACAGCATCCCATTCAACCCCTTTGATGCCGGAAATGCTGTAATCATCAACTTTGGTTAGCATATGATGAAGTCCATGGCCGAATTCATGGAAAAGAGTAATTACATCATCATGAGAAAATAAAGCTGGTTTATTGTCCGAAGGAGATGAAAAATTACATGTCAAAAAAGCTACTGGGTGTGATGATCCGAGAGAATTTTTATATCGAGATATGGCCTCATCCATCCAAGCACCACCCCGCTTGTGATTGCGTGCGTATAAATCAAAATAAAATTGACCAACCAACTCATCATTTTCATTTTTTATAGAATAAAAACTTACATCTTTATGCCAAGTAGGAGCATCTGATTTGATAATCTTTAATTTAAAGATAGTTTCAACCACTTTAAAGAGGCCTTTTAAAACACGATGCTCAGGGAAGTATTGTTTAACTTCATTTTCAGAAAAGCTATATTTGGCTTCGCGAAGTTTTTCGGAAACATAAGCGATATCCCAAGCTTCTAATTTTTCTATCTTTAGGGTTTTAGCAAAAGATTTAAGTTCTTCCATATCTTTCAAAGCAAAAGGTTTTGCTTTGTTAGCTAAATCCATGAGGAAAGTGATAACTTCTTCACTTGATTTTGCCATTTTAGTGACAAGTGACATCTCAGTAAAATGTTTAAAGCCAAGGAGCTGTGAAGATTCGTAGCGAAGCGCGAGAATCTCTTCTATAAGGTTTGTATTATCAAATTTAGGTGAAGCAAGTTCGGATGCACGCGTAGCATAGGCATGATAAAGTTTTTCGCGTAAGGCCCTACTGTCTGCATATTGCATAACTGGCAGATAAGATGGGAAGTGAAGAGTGAATTTATAGCCTTCTTTTTTATCCTCTTTAGCTTCAGCGCGAGCTTTCTTAATATTTTCTTCTGGAATGCCTGTAAGTTCATCAAGATGATCTACAAAAATAGAAAATTCATTAGTAGCATCTAAAATATTTTCTTCGAATTGAGTTGAAAGCTTTGCAAGCTTTTCTTGAATAACTTTAAATCTCTTCTTGTCTGTTTCATTGAGTTCGGCACCACCCAATTTAAATTCACGCAGAACATTATCAATGATGCGTTTTTGAGAAGGTGTGAGTGCTTTAAATACTTCGCTATCTTTAAGGGATTGGTATTTCTTGTAAAGGGACTCATCTTGAGAAAGATTTGTATAGAACTCAGTTAATTTTATAAGATTATCGTTGTAGGCTTTTCTTAAGCTATCTGAGTTAACAACAGCATTAAGATGCTCAATTTGGCCCCAAGCTCTTGAAATTTTTTCACTGATAATTTCTATAGGCTCTACAAAATTGCCCCATGAAGTAGGAATGCTCATTTTTTTAAGAGAATGAATTAAAGTATTTGCTTCGTTAAGAATACTTTCTATAGCTGGAGAAATATGATCGGGTTCGATTCGATCGAATAGGGGAAGGCTTTCGCGATACAAGACAGGATTGATCATCATAATTAAAAAGTTGTTATCTAGACAGATTGATTAATCTTTTTTAGTAAAGTTTCAATTTTATCGACTTCGTTTAAGTTAAGTAACTTAACAACAGAAGGTTTCATATTTTTAATTGAGCTATTTAAAACTTGTTGTTTGACACTGAGAATATGTGAAGGATGCATAGAGAGTTGCTCAACGCCCATAGCAATCAATAATTTGGTAAGCTTGGGCTCCCCTGCCATTTCACCACAAATAGCGATAGATTTTTTATATTTATGTGCGGATTTTATTGTAAGAGCAATTAACTTCAAAACAGCAGGGTGAAGTGGATTATATAAGTGAGATACTGAGTCATCCGTGCGATCGATTGCAAGCGCATACTGAATTAAATCATTTGTACCTATAGATAAAAAGTCGAGTTCTTGAGCGAAAATATCTGCACTGATAGCAGCAGCAGGTATTTCAATCATGCCGCCAATAAGAATTTTTTCATTAAACTTTATTTTTTCTTTTCTTAGACTTGCCTTTGCTCTTTCTAGTATAAGTTTGGTTTGGCGAAGCTCACTAATACTACTTAACATAGGGAAAAGAATTTTAATATTGCCAAATTGAGAGGCTCTTAAAATGGCTCGAAGTTGAGTCATAAAGACCTTAGGTTCAGATAAACATAGTCGGATTGCTCTTAGTCCTAATGCTGGATTAGGACTTATTTTTTTATTGTCTAAAGCCGTTTGTTTATCAGCGCCTGAATCTAGAGTGCGAATAGTAACAGGTCTTTTGCCCATAGCTTCAGCAACTTTCTTATATGCTTGAAATTGCTCTTCTTCATCCGGCATATCCTGCCTATTCATAAATAAAAATTCTGTTCTAAATAAACCAATGCCGCTAGCACCTGAAGCATTGACTGAGATAATATCGTTTGGAACTTCAATATTTGCAAAAAGATGAATTGAAGCCCCATCTTTTGTGATTGATTTTTTTGTTTTGATACGCTGCAATTTTTCTTGTTCGTTATCCCATGAATCCTGAATTTTTTTATAATGTTTTTGAATTTCTTGAGTTGGATTAACAATCACAACACCTTCTGTTCCGTCGACAATAATTAAATCGTTATCGCGTATTAAGGCCCTAGCATTTTGCAATGCTACGATTGAAGGAATATTTAAACTCCTAGATAAGATAGCGGTATGAGAAGTAACACCACCACCATCTGTGATGAAAGCTGCATATTTATGATTCTTGAAGTGAAGAGCATCTGCCGGCGAAATATCATGAGCCACTAAAATTGTTAATTTTTCTTTATTTTTTACAGCAATTTGGTTTGAGTGACCTAAAAGAATTTTGATGACTCTTTCAACTACCTGTATAACGTCTTGCTTTCTCTCTCTTAGATATTGATCTTCGATTTGATCGAATTGATTTACAACGCTATCCATTTGTTTCTTGATTGCCCATTCCGCATTGCATTTTTCATTTTCGATAATAGATTTCGGCAATACAGATAGTGACTTGTCGTTAAGTATCATTATATGTGTATCAATAAACGCGCCTAACTCTCCTGGGGAATCAGAAGGGAGTTGAGATTTTATTTTATTGAGCTCAACTCTGACAGCAGCAATAGCATCTTCAAATCTTTTAACTTCGCGAGGAATATTTTTTATATCAATATCGTATTGAACGACTTCAAGAAGCGCGTTAGAAATTAAATGTGCTTTGCCTATAGCAATGCCATTAGAAACACCAATGCCATGGAGGCTAAATGGAGTCATTTGGTTTTATTCGCCTTCACCAAAATAATCATTGATAAGATCTACAATGGAATTCAAAGCTTCTTTTTCATCAGAGCCCTGAGTTGTGATTGTGACATCCGAACCTTGGCTCGCCGCTAGCATCATTACACCCATGATGCTTTTTGCATTTACTTTTTTATCGTTTTTCTCAATCCATATATCAGATTCGAATTGATTAGCTACCTGAGTTAGCTTCGCAGAAGCTCTAGCGTGCAAACCTAATTTGTTAATAATTTTGATGGGGACTGTTAACATGATTGATTGGATTGAATATGAATAATGCCATCTTGGGCGCCTTCAATAGCTTTAGCAATGAGAGTATCAAAAGACTCATGGCGATAGCTAATACTTCGGATTAGCATTGATAAATTAACGCCTGCAATTGCATTTACTTTTCCCGGCTTAATTATTTTTGTAATGATATTGCAAGGTGTTGCTCCAAAAATATCTGTGAGAATCAGAACGCCTTTGCCTTGATCTAAGAGATTAATTTTCTCAGAGATTTCTTTATACATATTGTCATGCGCACAATCATTTTCAATTGTAAGAGAGTCTAGAAATTTTGGTTTATCTCCAAGTACATGGGTTGCACATTCAATCAGAGATTTTCCAAGTTCGCCGTGTGTAATAAGAAGGATGCCAATCATAAGTGTCTTAATGGTTAATATCTCTATGGCGAATAATTACCTGAGATTTTGGGTTTAAGAAGTTAGTAAATAATTTATTTGCAATATAAACAGAACGATGTTTGCCCCCTGTACAGCCAATAGCTATATGCAGAGAATGTCTTTGGTCTTTTTTAAAGGCGCTTAACCATTCGTTTACAAAGTGATTGATATCTTGATACATTTTATCAACTTCTTTATAGCCTTGAAAAAAATCTGCAACAGGATTATCTAGCCCAGTTAAATTTTTAAGATTTGATTCGTAGTGTGGATTAGGAAGACAGCGTACATCGAATATGAAATCCGCATCAAGAGGGATGCCAAATTTGTATCCGAACGAACTAAATTGCAAAGCGAGATGATCCTCTTTTAATTCAATCAATTCACTTAATGCTTTTTTTAATGCATTCACTGACATACTGCTCGTATCAATTTTGTATCCAATCTCAGCTAGAGGTGCCAACATAGAACGTTCTTTTTCTATGGTTTCGGCAAGAGATAGCTTTTCGTTTGCGAGCGGATGCCTACGCCTAGTTTCACCAAATCGCCTGACAATAGATTCAGTTGATGATTCTAGATAAATCAATTTCGTTTTAATCGATAAAGATTCAATTTCTTTAATAACGAAGGGTAATTTTTCAATATCGATACTTCTGATATCAACGCTAATTGCAACCTTATCTTGATGCTCATGATTAAGATGTTGAGAAATATTCGATAAAAGGGTGACAGGTAAATTATCAATACAGTAAAAATCATTATCTTCGAGCGCGTTTAAGGCAATACTTTTACCTGAACCTGATAATCCTGAAATAATAATAACTTCCATAATTAATGATCCAAACTTAATTGCAGATTAAGTTTCTCTGACAAATTATTTATTGTATTAGATCCCTTTTGAAGCAATATATAATTTTTAACAGCGGTTTCAATCAATAAACTTACATGTCTTGTTTCGGTTACGGGGATTTCAATTTTAGGAATATTAATATCAAAAATTCTAAAAGAATTCACAGTCATTTCTAGCCTTGAACAATCAATTTCTTTTTGGAATGCTTTTAATTCAACCACTAAAAAAAGTTTTTTCTCCGGAACCATACTTTTACGACCAAACAATTTTTTAATGTCAATAATTCCTAGGCCGCGGACTTCCATTAGGTTTTTTAATAGTGAGGGCGGTTTACCTATAAGGGTGCTTTGATTTCTTTTACAAAATGACACGCTATCATCGGCAATAAGCCTGTGCCCTTTATAAATCAAATCAAGTGCCACCTCACTTTTGCCAACACCTGATTTTCCAATAATTAAAATACCTTTACCTTTTATATCAACAAACACGCCGTGTGTGTGACTTATAGCTTCAGGCTCTTTGGATTTTAACGAAATGAAATTTAAGAACTTTGATAAATACATCATTCAATCGGTTGATGTTTTAAGCCACCCTCAACTCGGTGATGGTCTTTATGAACTTCTTTATATTTGATGACTTGGCGATCTAGTTTGCCTGATAGTAAATCAATTGCAGTGTACATACTTTCGCCTCTGCATTCAGCGTGGATATCACTCTTAGGCAGATGAATGGTAGCTTCAGCAATATGCTCTAATTTGTTTACGGTGAGAGTTACTTTTGCGTCAATTACATGATCAAAATGATGAAAAATCTTAGCTAATTTAGTTTGAATATATTCCTTTAATGACGGAGTAATTTCTAAATGGTGGCCGGTTAAATGAATATTCATGTCATTTCCTTAAGGTTAGAGTTATAAAATTTTTCTAAGGTTGGTTGGAGCAATATTTAATATTTCTCTGTATTTTGCAACGGTTCTGCGAGCGATATTAATACCTTGATTCTTCAATAATAAGACAATTTCATTGTCTGAAAGTGGTTTTTTCGGATCTTCTTGTTTAATGACTTCTTTAATTTTAGCCCTAATTGCAGTAGATGCAAGTTCATTCCCTGATGCACTATCAATTGAGCTACCGAAGAAAAATTTGAGCTCATAAATACCTCGGGGCGTATTAATATATTTATTTGATGTAACACGGGAAATCGTGGATTCATGAAGACCTACCTCTTCAGCAATCTCTCTTAAAACAAGAGGTTTCATCATAGATTCGCCATGATCTAAAAAGTCTTTTTGATGTCTCATGATGGCTTCAGAGACTTTAAGAATTGTGATAAAGCGCTGTTGAATATTTTTCACAATCCACTTGGCCTCCTGGATTTGACTTGATAAATGATGGGAGACTTCATTTTGTGAATTTTTTATTAAGTCTCGATAAATATGATTTAAGCGGAGTTTTGGAATAGCTTGCTCATTTAACGAAACTTGCCATTTAGTTTTAACTTTTTTGACATTCACTTCATGTTGAATGAAGTGGTGACTTTCAATAGTGGAAAATATATTTCCAGGTTTTGGATTAAGGCTTTTAATTACTTTCTGAACATCTCTTAAAGCTTCATCTTCACACCCTAATATTTTTTTAAGTCTCACAAAGTCACGTGTAGCTAAAAGGTTTAGATGGTTTTTAATTACCTTAATTGAAAGTGAATGAATTGGAGTTTCTTCTTTGCTCTCAAGTTGTAGTGTTAGGCATTCTATGAGATCTCTTGCGCCTATACCAGGGGGCGCTTGTTTTTGAAGAAGTTTTAGTAAAGATTCTATTTCTTCAATACTAACTTCATACTCTATTGGGATGCTTGCTAAGAAGTAATCAAGAGGCTCTTCTAGATAGCCATCTTCATTGATTGAGTCTATTAAAAGAGAAATAATCGCTTGATCCTTTTCGCTAATTGGAATTAAGTGAAAAATATCTTCAAGGTATTGTTTTAATGTTTGCGATACGGGCTCTTGATATTCGGTTGAATCGACGTAATTATCTTTTGTGTATTCGTCATCCCAATTAATTTCATGCTCATAAATTGGTTCTTGAGATTCTTGATGATTTGAAATTTCAAATGAAGTTTCTTCTTGGGAGATTGGCGAAGTATTTTTATTTTCTTCCTCATCTTCCTCTTCTATCATTTCAATCAATGGATTTTGTTGAATTAAAATTTCAAGCTCTTGGTTAAGCTCAACCGAAGACATCTGTAAAAGTTTAATAGATTGTTGAAGTTGCGGGGTAAGCGATAAATGCTGAGCCGCTTTAAATTGAAGATTTTGTTTCATCGCCTAAATAGCGCTAATTTGAATAATTATAGATAAAAGTCTTTACCTAAATAAACGTCTTTAACATTTTGATCATTAGCAAGAGTTTTAGGCAGGCCTGATGCGAGAATTTTGCCTTGATTTACAATATATGCGCGATCACAAATGCCCAAAGTTTCACGAACATTATGATCCGTAATAAGGATGCCAATTTTTTGCTTAGCAAGATATTTAATGATTTTTTGAATATCAATCACTGCGATAGGATCAATCCCTGCAAAAGGTTCATCTAGAAGAATAAAAGCCGGGTCAGAAGCAAGACATCTGGCAATTTCAACACGACGTCTTTCGCCACCAGATAGACTGATTGCAGCATTATTTCTAATATGACTAATACCTAATTCTTGAAGAAGCCCTTCAAGTCTCGCATTCATTTTTTCGCGAGTTAATTCTTGCAATTCTAAGATTGCTAAAATATTTTCAGCTACTGTCATTTTTCTAAAGATTGAAGGTTCTTGAGGTAGATAAGACAAGCCTAATTTTGCGCGGCTATGAATTGGCATTTTGGATAGATTTACATCGTCTAGCGAAATACGTCCTCGATCAGTTGGAATAAGACCTACGATCATATAAAAACTGGTTGTTTTTCCGGCACCATTGGGACCCAGTAAGCCTACAATTTCGCCGCTCTTGATAGTTAAAGATACATCTTGAACGACAGTTCTTTTTTTAAAGGTTTTTTTAAGGTTCTCAATAACTAATTCGCTCATATTAGTCGCTATTCCTGTGGTTTTTTCTTTGGCTGAATAATTGCACGCGTTCTGCCGCCAGGTACAGTTTCGCCTGCTTTATTTTTAGTATTGCCTGACATTGCTTTTGCAAATTCAGCATTTGCGTCGTACATAATGTAATCACCATAAACGACATCTTCACCTTTTTTTACCCATGCTTTGCTATATAAATGAACCTTGTCCATGCGGCCGTCATATTCAATTCTCTGAGCACTTCCTTCAATATATTCATTTTTACCTTCTCGTTTTTGTTTGAAGGTTGTGGGATTGCCAACACTTGTACTATGTTGAAAACCTTGATTATCTTCTCGAACGGTAAGTTCGTCAGCTTTAATGAGAAGTGTGCCTTGTGTCAAAATGACATTACCAGTATATACGCTTGTATTCTTTGAATCGTCAGATGTCATTGTGTCGGACTCAAGTTCGATTGGCTTATCTCGATCGGCTTTTTCCGCAAAGACGTAAGACGAATTTATGCTGACAAAACATAAACAAATGAAGATAAATTTCAGTAATGATAGTTTAAAAAAATATGAGCGCATTATTTTTTCGGATTCTTATTTTGAGTAATAGGGCGAGCGTTTAAATTTATTTTCTTTATTGGCTTTTCATAATGCACACGAACTTTCTCTAACAACGTCATTATTCCATTCTTTTTATCATATCTCATGCCAATTGCATTGACGACGGTTTTAGGGTCTTGAGTAATGCGAACAGGTCTTTTTGTAAATGCCTGGTCTTTATTGGGCAGCACAGTTAATTGATCTGTAAAAAGTTCCATTTTTGGTTTTGTTTCTGTTTCGAGTCGAGCTACCTTTACATTATCAATAATTTGTACCTCTTCGCCATCGGTTGAAACAAGACCAACGCCACCTTCAATCTGAGAGCTAGGCACATTATTTTTGTATCTAATAAAAAGTGGTTTTTTTAGACGTGTTGTATCATCTTGACCAAAGTGTGTCATTTCATTTGCCGATAGAATAAAACGAATAGAACCATCTGATTCAGTCTGTGTTGTTTTAAAGTTTGTTAAAAAGTAATCAGGGCTATTGCTCAACTTATTTCCTCTTTTTTCGCTTTCATTTTCAACAGAAATTTGAACCCAATAAGAAATAAAAGCCAAGATTGCAGCGAAGAAAATAGGAAATAAAACAGAGAAGCGATTGATCATTTAAAGTAAGGCGCAATGATTGCGTCATAAGTGCCTTGAGCTTTCATAATTAAATCACAAGCTTCTCGAACGGCACCATACCCAGCAATTTTTTCTGTAATAAAATGCGCAATTTTTTTAACTTCATCATGACCTGCTGGAACTGTTATAGCTAGACCTGATTGCAACATAGGGGGCAAATCTACAATGTCATCTCCCATAAATGCACATTCCTCTGCTTTCAATCCAGCTTTCTTAATGAGATCAGAAAATGCTTCTTTTTTATCTGAAATACCTTGATAAAAGTAATCGACTTCTAAGTTTTCAGCGCGAATAAGAACGCTATTGGAATTGCGACCAGTAATAATCGCAAGTTTAATACCACTTTTTTTAAGTAATCGCATACCCAAGCCATCTTGGGTATTGAACATTTTATATTCTTGGCCATCATCCCCTATAAAGAGTGAGCCATCGGTCATTACGCCATCAACATCAAAAATAACAAGTTTAATTTTTTGCGCGCGGGCCTTGAGATTAGAATCCATTAAATCACCTTTGCTTTAAAAAGGTCATGCATATTAAAAGCGCCTACTAATTTGGATTCTCTATTCACTACAAGGATCCCATTAATTTTATTGCTTTCCATAAGATTGATCGCATCAATAATAATTTGATCATCAAATATTGTTTTAGGATTTTTATTCATAATTTCTTTGATAGATTGTTTTTCATAATCTATTTTTTTAGAAAGTTGTCTTCTTAAATCCCCGTCAGTAAACATGCCAATAGGCCTAGAATCTTTGTCCACGATTGCAGTAAAACCTAATCCTTTAAGAGATATCTCGAGGACTGCATCAGAAAGTAATGCGTGATCATTGATTGAAGGAACCTGGTCAGCTTTTCGCATAATGTCTCGAACTCTAATCACTTGTCTTTTCCCTAAGCTGCCGCCTGGATGTGATCTAGCAAAATCTTCAGCTGTAAATGCTCTCTGATCAAGAACGCAGATGGCTAATGCGTCACCAAGAGCAAGTGATGCTGTTGAACTGGCTGTAGGAGAAAGCCCTAAAGGACAAGCTTCTTGAGATACCTGTGCACTTAAATGAATTTCAGATTCTTTTGCAAGTTCGGAATTGCTATTACCTGTAATTGAAATAATTTTTGCGCCAATTCTTTTAATGACAGGAAGGATAGATAAGAGCTCATCACTTTTACCAGAATTTGATAGAAAAATAACTACATCATTAGATGTAATCATTCCCAAATCACCATGACTGGCTTCTGCGGGATGCATAAAGAAGCTAGGAGTCCCAGTGCTTGCGAAAGTAGATGCTAATTTTCTTCCAATATGCCCTGATTTCCCCATCCCACTCACCACAACTCTGCCATCGCAATGTAAAATGAGCTGAACAGCATTGACGAAATGATCATCAAGTCTATTTGCTAAAGATGAAATTTCTTGTGCTTCAATTTCAAGGACTTGGCGGGCGCGTTCAAGTGTATTTTTTGATGATGTCTTGGTCATATTGATATTGTAGAGGGTAATAGATACTCGTGTAAAAGGGTTTATATGTACTTTAAGCCTAAAAATTATTGATTAATCTTGGATAAATGAATGTTTGACTCTCTGCCCTTAGTTCTTATTTTGCTAGTAAGCTCAGTTTTACTAGTTGGACTATTCCGATATTTAAAATTACCCGCGATGATTGCTTATTTTGTTGTGGGTTTAATTTTAGGCCCTCATTTAATTGGTGTGCTGCCTGACTCTGAGTCTAGTCGGCATTTTGCTGAGTTTGGTATCGTGTTTTTGATGTTCAGTATTGGGCTTGAATTTAGTCTGCCAAAACTGTATTCCATGAGGAATATTCTTTTCGGTCTCGGCGGTGCGCAGGTATTTATTACTTTATTTGCTTCTATAAGTCTTGCGTGGTGGTTGGGGCTTCATTTAACTTCAGCATTCGTGATCGGTAGTGCTTTTACTATGTCATCAACAGCTATTGTTTCAAAAATACTAATGGAGCGTGTTGATTTAAATTCAAGACATGGTCGATTGGCTATCGGTATTTTACTCTTTCAAGATATAGCCGTTATTCCAATTTTAATATTGATCCCAGCGCTTGGAGCCTCGACAAGTGATATTGGTACTATATTTTTAATGTCACTTTTAAAAGCTATCTTTTTGTTTTCTATTCTTTTTAAATTTGGTAGACCTTTAATGAATTCTTGGTTTGCTGTGGTAGCAAATCAAAGATCACGCGAATTATTCATTATGAATGTGTTGATGATTACACTCCTATTTTCATTTGCAACCAAGATGGCTGGATTGTCTTACGGTATAGGAGCATTTATGGCTGGGATGCTAATTTCTGAGACGCGATACCGCTATCAAGTTGAATCAGATATTGCAGCTTTTAGAGATATTTTATTAGGCCTTTTCTTTATCAGCATTGGTATGTTGCTTAATCTTCATCAAATTGCTTCGAATATTGGATATGTCATTTTAATTACTTTGGGATTTATTTTATTCAAAGCTTTCGTAATTACGTTGCTGACAAGATTATTTAATTATGAAATTGGTGTGGGTATTAGAACAGGTCTTATCTTGGCGCAAGCAGGGGAGTTTAGTTTTGTGATATTGGCTCTTGCTAGAGAAGAACATGTAATTGGGACTCATGCATTCCAAATTATTCTAGCCGCTTCATTATTTTCAATGATATTAGCCCCTTTTATTATTCAGTATAACGGTCGCATAGCGCGTTACTTATCAAAAAGCTATAACCGTAATAGTGCCGATACAGTTCAAGCAATTCAATCAATAGGCCGCTCTTTAAAAGATCATGTAATTTTGTGCGGGTACGGCAGAAGCGGACAATATTTAGGACGCTTTTTGAAAGAAGAGAATATTCCTTTTATTGCGATCGATATTGATCCAAGTCGAGTGAGTGATGCATCAGCTGGTGGTGAGCATGTGATGTATGGTGACGCGAGTCGAAGGGTCGTTTTAGAAGCGGCAGGAATTAAAACAGCTAAAGCGCTTGTAATTAGTTATGCAGACTTTAGAGCTTCTATGAAAGTACTTCATGTTATTCAAGATACGTATAAAAATATACCGGTCATTGTAAGAACGCTTGATGATACACATATGGACGATATTAGAAACGCTGGCGCAAGTGAAGTTGTTCCGGAAATTTTAGAAGGAAGTTTAATGTTAGCTTCTCATGCGCTTGTTGTTTTAGGTGTTCCTTTAAATCGAGTTGTGAAACGCATCCGTTCTTTTAGAGAAGAACGTTACAAAATGTTTAGAGGCTATTTTGGTGGCATGTCAGATGCAGAAGCTGAAGTAACAGAGCCTCAATTGAGATTGCATGCGATTGAAATTAATGAAAAATCACATGTTTATTCCTGGAAGCTTATGCAAATTCCATTCGCCATGTTTAATGTTGAGCTTAAGTATTTGAGGCGACCTAATATGTTGGAAGATATCGAGCCCAGAGATGACATTGTTTTATCTTCAGGAGATGTGCTTGTGGTATTGGGTATAGCAGACAAACTTAATGCTTTAGAAAAATATATACTGACTGGCAAATAGAGCATGACAAAAAAAGTTACTGTCATTGGCGGCGGTATTGTGGGATGCATAACTTCATTTTTTCTTATTGAAAAAGGATATGAAGTTACTTTGGTTGATCAGAATGCTATAGGTCAGGAAGCTTCATGGGCTGGCGCTGGAATTCTTTCTCCTCTATTACCTTGGAACTATCAAGACACTGTAAATAATCTTTGTTTTGGAAGCGCTGATTTTTATAAGCAACTTTCAGAGATCCTAAAAAAAGATACAGGTATTGATCCTGAATGGATTGAATCGGGTATGTTGATTTACGATATTAATGAAAAAAATCATGCAGTGAGTTGGTGTCAAAAAAATCATATTGAAATTCAGGAAGTTCAAGCAGAAAAAATACCATGTTTGCTTTTGCCACATGTTGCTCAAATTAGAAACCCTCGTTTACTCAAAGCTTTAAAAACATATTTAATTAAAAATAATGTTGTCATAATGGAACATCAAAAAGTTAGTCCCATTTCCGATTCAAATAATTTTATTCGCTCTCTACAAACTGAAAGCGGCGTGAATTTGGAAGCAGATTGCTATGTTATAGCCTCAGGAGCATGGAGCTCTTATGTTTTAAATGAAGTTGAGATGCCAAAAATTAAACCAATTAGAGGGCAACTTATTCAATATCCTGTTATCAAAGAAAAATTGCCATACATTCTTTATAAAGATGATTTTTATTTAGTACAAAGACAGGATGGTGTGGTTCTCGCGGGGAGCACAAAAGAAGATGTTGGATTTGATAAAGGAATTACAGAAGAAGCCAGACACTCACTGCAAATGAAAGCAGAATCCTTAATGCCGACTTTAAAAAACTACAACATTGAAAATCAATGGAGCGGGCTAAGGCCGGGTTCGCAAGACAATGTGCCCATGATAGAAAAACATCATAAATACAATAATGTATACTTAAATGTAGGTCATTATCGTTATGGATTGACGATGGCCCCTAAAGCAGCAAAAATCATTAGTGATTTAATAACTTTAAATGGATAGGTATTATGCGCTTAAATATTTTTACAGCTTTCTTTTTGTTTTTAACGAGCTTTACTGTTATGGCAATTGAAGAGCCAGAATTCATCAGCATTGAAAAAAAAGATGCATTTGAAATAAGAGAGTACCAATCTAAACTCATTGCTCAAGTTCTTGTTACGGGCACATTTGATAGTGCGTCAAATAAGGGATTTCGTTTGTTGGCTGATTTTATTTTTGGAAACAATAAAACAAATGAAGGCTCAAAAAAAATTGATATGACAGCTCCGGTAATTACTCGCGATGCTTCAGAAAAAATTGAAATGACTGCGCCAGTTATTTCGGAAGAAACTGAAAGAGGTTGGTATATTAGCTTTAATATGCCAAAACAATATACAAAAGAGACTCTCCCTGTTCCTAATAATCCGGAAGTGAAAATCATAGATGTGCCAACAGAAAAATTTGCAGTTATTACATTCTCTGGTTTGGTGCGAGAAAAAAAATATGCCGAAATGTTAAATTTACTTAACGAAGAAATGAAAAAAAGAAATTTAGAGCCAAAAGGCCCTCCAATATTAGCTCGATATAACCCGCCCTGGACACTACCATTCCTTAGAAGAAATGAATTGATGCTTAGATTTTAAATGTAGAGCTAAAGATAATTGCAGTCTTGAATTTTTTTGTGTTTCATTAGCCGATTGAAAGCATCCACCGTTTCTTTAATACTAATAGCTTCAATCCCTTTTTTTGGCGGAATAAGCTGTATGTATCTTTCAGATTGTGGTCCAAATATCACATGATGATTATCTCTAATAGCATGAATTGAATATAAAGCTAAGACTGGTATATTCCAAGCGCAGGCGGCATGGACTACATATGTGTCAGTAGTAATAATGGCATCAACATTTTTAATAACAGCTAAATTTGAATCAACAGAGCTCTTATAAGGAATAATTCTTAAGTTTTTATCGATTCGAGAAAATTTATCTGAAAGACTAAATTCATCTTTTTTGCTTGTACTTAATATCAAAAATTGATGTTTTGGATAATATTTTCTTAGGCTAACAATTAATCGAGCAACCCATTCATTTGATAGGCATTTATCTTTTGAACTTCCCCGACCGTTAATAATAATATTTTTACTGGATCCAGATTTGTTCAATTCATTTTGAGCAATCTTCTCGCTATTCGCATTAAGTCTAATATCATATCGATAATACTTTAGCTTGCTTCCTATCCAACGAAGAAAAGTGAAGTGTCTATTGGATATATGACAGTTAGACCAAGGACCTTTTAAGACAATATCAGATGCATTCTTTATCGCGGGACTTGCAAATAGTATTCTTTGTTTTGGATTAATAAGGCTACATATTTTTTTAAATGATGATTTATTAACATCTAGTCCAAAGTAAACAAGGTAATCATATTTTTTAAATCTAGCCATTAAACTTGTATATGCTCGAATTAAGATGCTCCGACTATGGCTCACATGAAGCCATTTCACATCAGGGTGATTTTTATATAAAGCAAGATTAACATTGCCACAAAGAATACCGATTTCTGCATTTGGCCAAACCTTAACAATCGCATTCAATAAACCCGTGAGAATAATAGAGTCACCAATTTTATTGTCATGAGCTAAAAGTAAAATTCTTGGAGACATGATTAATGTATATAAAAAAATTGAGGATTGGTTATAATTAAAGTCATTATTTAATTTACATTTAGCTTAAATGAAACCAAATAAGTTTAGCAAACTCACTCAGCAAAGTCTTACTTTAGTTGGGCAGATCGTATTAATAGTAATTGCCATATCTACTATTTTCGCTGTGCTTCAAGAAATTAGCCATATATGGGAAGTTGGAGCAATTGCGGTAGGTGATTTATTGATGCTCTTCTTGTACTTGGAAGTGATGTCAATGCTTAACCATTACTTAGGATCAGGAAATCTTCCTGTTCGTTACCCTTTATATATTGGCATCATTGCTTTAGCTCGGTTTCTTGTTCTGGATATTAAAGAAATTGATGCATTTAAGATGTTTGCTCTTTCAGGATCAATATTGCTTATTGCAATTGCCATATTAATTGTTCGATATGGGCATGTTCGTTTTCCCTATTCCGAAGATAATTAGGATATTCTTTTTTTAGCATTTAACTTAGCTCGTTTATAAACCCCAGAGCGTCCTCCAGACTTTTCCACTAAGTAGATATTTGAGATGACCATCGTACGGTCTACTGCTTTCACCATGTCTAGCAGGACTGTTCCGCTTCGCTATAAACCTTCTGTAAAGCCCGTTAAATCAACATCTTAAGAAAATGTAATAGTGTTGCTACAACCTACTTTTGTTGGTTAATTGGAGCATAGGTGGAGCAGGAATTAGATTATCACAAAGAGGGGTATCCCCACATGTTTTCTAGGAATTAAGACCCCCACGGGGCGGCACCACCCCATTTTGACGTCATTGTTTGGCTCCATATAGG
>JGI24890J29729_1000304_pt1 | contig 35319 bp, 43 predicted proteins | sample FreactcultureFD7_FD_29729 | JGI IMG/M metagenome (IMG submission 29729)
ATGGTGAAAACTTAATTAAAATTTATGGATTACGTGAAGCTCAAGGAGCCCCTGGGGAAGGTTATTCTCTTACACGGTCTCGCGCCGCATATATAGGATACGAATTTAAATATTTTATTTTATTAATGGACGGTTTTGTAAAGGAAACTGGCTACACAATGGAACCTATATGTAAAGGGCATTTTAAAAAACAGTACACTGCTTGTTTCATTGTAGCAGTAAGTGATATAGATGCAGCGGTTGAAATCTGTCAAAACATAACGAAATTTTCCAAGGAGAGCATTGTCGTAATTCATAACAATGCAACTAGTAGTTTTACAAACTTAAATTTAGAAATTAAAATTAGAGAAATTATACCGGGTGAATGTCATAGGATATTCATCTGCCATGAAAGACTTAGTATGAATAATCCTCACGAGCCTTCTCCTAATTCTTTGTTTGAAATATACAAAACTTGTATATGTATGGCTCGAAAATTGGGAGAGTGGAAATATGCCGTTTTTACACAGTCAAATGAACGTTTCGTTCGAAAAGGAGTGGATGAATATTTGGCAAACTGTCCATACGAAGGTGGTATATCTGAAATACCAGACTTGGTAAGTGGAGTTTTTAAAGGTCATAAAATGATAAAGGACGTCAAGATACATGGGGAAGATTTTGGAATATATAAAACATTGATGCCTGAATATGAACAATTTTATTATGGGCAAACCGAAGGTTCTTTTGTTTCTAGAAATATTGCAGATGTATTGTGTTCTAGGGCTCCAATTGACTATAAAAGTGTCAGTCATATACAGGCTCCACATGAGAAAATTATTCCTTCAATTATGCACAACTTTTCTGAAAATATAGGAAATAGTATAACTTATATAAATTGGAAAAATAACCTTGCAGTTACTAAGGAAATTATAGAAGATATAATAAATAATAAAATGGACGGAATTTATTGTGTTAAAAGAGTTAATATGGACAGTATTGAAATTAGAAATTACATAAATAATCTAGAATAACATGTTTAGAGATCTTTCTATGTAGTGACCAACCTCTATGCTATTTCCTACAGATGTTTGTTCGTGTATTTCTTTATAAATTTCTATTTTTCTTTTTTGAATTCTTTCCCGTGTTGTTACGATAAGACCGTTCCAGCACACAGTCTGTGCAGTTGGATCCCACTCGTCTACATACTTTTCGTACCAACTCTTGAATGGACGGACTTTTGCCTTTATTTGTTCTTTGCCGTCGTGACTATCTAATGTGAAGTTTTCCTCATTCCCGGCAAGTGAAGGGTTCTCACATCCTTCTATACCGGCTTTTATATATCGCTCGAGCTTTTCTTTACGACCGTGCTTATTAATAGGAGTAGGCATGTATGCAGCCTTTTTAGGAAAGTTTTCATAATTTGTTACAGTAAAATTCAAATACGTCTCAGACTCCCTGCCGACGTTATTAAGAGGTCTGCACCATATATAATTCGGAACGTGCTTGCAAAAGTTACATTTGTCAAAAACCATTAATTTAATATTGTTTTCTTTACAAATTTCATTCAAGTCGCGGGCGTCGTGCTCGGCGCCGCACTCGGCAGCGACAACCACAAAATCTTCGTCACCAACCTCGTCACCCGTCGTACTAAATTTCATCTCGTGTTTTTTGAAATCTATGCCGTCGAGTGCCAACTGTATGGCAAAGTTACCGTTTGTACTTGCATCTTCGTCAAACGCATGTCTAGATAGTTTCAGTGCGTACGGAGGATTTGTCTTCAGCGTCTCTTGTATATCAGGATCCGTACTGTTCACCTTTCCGGCAATCATGTGAGCCTCACCGGGATCTTCACAGCAAAGGTAAGGAACTTTGTCCCACTCGGATTTAAAGTCCGAGTCGTTGTCAATCAAATCTTTAAAGAGAACATCCAACCAGTGGTACGGTTCGGCTCTAGAGTTTTTGCTCCAATAATCGTCACATGCCTTTTTCCATTTTTGAATTATACTCGACTGAACTTGTGATATTATAAACCACGACGCTGGGCCTGTGCAGCCGTCCCTCCCGTGCCACATCCAGAACCCGACCGGTCGTACAGCGTCATATATCCAATTGTCGAGTGACGCCATACAGAGCATAGTCGAGTCAGCCCACACACCTCCGTGCTTGGCCAAGAGGTGCAGCCGTATCACGTCAGACTTTGCGGCGTCGGTCGGAACGTCATCCAAATAACTCACGTCTATATACGTCTTGAGATTTTTAGAATCTACCAATTCGATATTCCACTCTGGGTTGTACTTTTCCCATGACTCCCTGACCTGTTGGATAAGTTTAGGGGCAGAATCCCACCCCTGGAGCCACAGCAGCCATACAGTCTTACCTGGTATCTCGGACTTGAATTCAGACTTACTCGATCTAAACACTAGAAATAACACGAAAAGTAAAAGTAAAGTAATTATTATGTCCTCCAACTTCATTAGTAGTATATTACATTAAAATCCAGCCCTTGTTGTCCATGCACCATGCAACAACTTCTTTGATGCGATCCCGGATACTCAACGAGGGCTCCCATCCCGCCGAACGAAGCCTGTCACCAGACAGGGCGTACCGAAGGTCGTGCCCGGGGCGGCTCGAGTGAAAGTCGACCAACTCATAGTTTAGAGGCTTGCCCAGAGCGTCTGCGATACACTGCGCGAGCTCCAGGTTCGTCGTCTCCTCCTTGCCGACAATGTTGTACTTGGGGCAGAAACCAGCCTTGTGGGGCGTCTCGTCGTGCATAACAAACCAGATGGCGCTCACCACGTCCTCAAGGTGAATATAGAAACGACTCCCGGGAATGGTCTTGGTACTGTCCGAGTGAATTTGAATAGTTTCACCGTTCAAAATCTTGCGAATACACAGAGGAACAAACTTCTCGGGGTGCTGACGAGGGCCAAAGAGGTTCATAGTGTGCGTCACATACACTGGAACGCCGTACGTGTTGCGGAACGACACCGCAAGCTCCTCGCCCCCAGCCTTGGCAGCCGCATACGGGTTGCCGGAATTGTACGGCGCGTACTCGTCGTGCAGAATACCGTTCGGAGCAGGACCAAAGACCTCGTCGGTCGAGAAATAAATAAACTTTTTGAGAGTCGTCTGAGTTCGGGCAAAGTTCAGGATGTTACAAGTCGCCACCACGTTGTCAAGCACGAAACTCATGGGATCCGAAATGCTCCGGTCGACATGAGTACTCGCGGCAACGTGAATGATGTAATCAAACTGACCAAGACGGGTCGACACCAAACTGTTCACTTCGGATCGAAGGTCGTGATGAACCACCTTGTAATTATTTTTATAAATATTTGATTCTAAAATTTCAGAAATTCTGTTCATATTTCCAGAGTAACTGAGACGATCAAGACCGACAACCTCTGCCCCATTATTCAGGAAATGTTCAACCATGGAATGGCCGGCAAATCCGCATGAGCCTGTCAGAAGGATACGCATTGATGATACAACGCACATGTCTTTTAACTATTTTCGGATCCTACATTAGATGTGGTGGATCATTATCATTATTATAATTTTATTAATTTTAATTTTATTAAATTTAAATTATAAAATTCCTAAAATTATATGGAGCTACTGGAATGGATCTGAGAATGAAATCGTGGAAAAGTCCATTGCCTCATGGAAGAAGATGTGTCCCGATTATAAAATTGTAATTTTAAATAATGAAAATTTACAAAATTACATCCAGGATGATGTTTTGAATCTCAAGTTTGCGGATAGCCCCGCACGGACATCTGATTTCATCCGACTCGCAGTACTCGAAAAGCACGGGGGTATATGGATCGATGCGACGACCATACTGACTCAGCCGTTGGATTGGGTTCACAATGGTCGAGAATTCACGGGGTATTATAAAGAAGGGAACATGACACGTAAAGAGTACCCATGCATAGAGAGTTGGTTTCTTGCATGCACACCCGGCTCACAATTCATTGCATTGTGGAAAGATGAATTTTTTAAAATTAATAATTATAATTCAATTAAAGAATATGTCGACACCGCCGGAGTGGACATGCAGAATATAGGGGAGCGAGAATACCTGACAATTTACGTGGCTGTCCAGAAGGTCCTGCAGAATCAGATGGAGCCCAATGAGGCTTGGTCTCGGTTCAAGCTGCGGCGCCTCGAAGACTCTCAACAGCACTGGTGGAACGTTCGACTCTTGTGTGATCCGAACCGACCCGCACCGGATGTCATCAAGTTCAACCGGTACGCACGGGCCGAGATGGATGCCGACCCGACACTGAAGTGCGCCTACATGTCCCATGCATAACCAACCCCAAGGCGAGGAACCCGGCAGTTGCTAAAGTTGCGACTGACCGAACTCATATTGTCGTTGACATACATGCGAAGATTCTCAAATTCCTGGCCAAACTCGGTGGCGGGAGGCGTAGCTGTCGCCACATATCTCTGTAATATATCAGTCATCACGTTCACAAACATTTCAAGGACGTTATAGATGTCGTTATTCTTTTGGCGACTTTTCTCGTCTCGCTGAATAGCAATCTTAAATTTATCATCCGTGAGCTCGTTGAGCATAAACTTGATGCGGAGCTCGCGGTTGTGGTTCGGGTCAAAGTGCCGGTGGTCAAACGATGGCATGAGAACCTGGTGCGCGTGAATGGGAGCCCTATATATCGCGTGGTTCGTCAGACCTCTGGTAACCACACGACTCCAGTCAGGGATTCCACCGCAGGGCCTGTCCATGGGGTTCCGGGGGAGGCCGCCGTTCGCTCGCATGTAATCATAGTAATGCGGGTTGTGAACAATTGAAGTGACAATCGTCCCGTGGCGCCAGCTGAAAGCGGTGTGACACTGGGTGCACCACATCTGGTCGCAGCCGTCAATCTTGAAAATCATACTCGCACACGAAGGACAGGGTCGCGAGTCCCGCGCGAGCAGCCGAGCCGTCTCGACACTGCTCGGGTCGCATGTGTGGTCGTCGCTGGTCTTGACCTCGTGACAGTCCGAACACGTCTTCTTTTCACAAATACCACACTCCCAAGAAGTTGAAAGAAAACCCTTGCAGTCTGGAGCGGGACACGCCCGAACAAAAGCCCGCCGAACCCTTTCGTTCAACTGCCTGTGCCCAAAACGATACTGGCCAACGAGTTTAATTTTATTATCGATATTCTCAAACTCTGCACGAGTTGTTGCGAGAGCCACGTTCTTCTCCCCGTGAAGTCGAAGACGTTCTACACGAATATCGAAATCGTTCGTCAGACCCGTGCGAGCAGAAATATCAGCATCCGTGAGCAGGTTGACCCTGTTGAGGGCGATGCGCGAATGATGTATCTTGTTCGTCGCTTTGTATTTTTGAGCCGTGAGCTTCCGCATCTCGAGTTCGAGCTCAACAAAGGTCTGAGTCTCGGGCATGAGAGCCTTTTCACGATCGAGCAGGACGTTTTCGCGGTGCTCCTTGTAGGTTTTATTCATAAACTTTTGAGTAAAATTCGCAGCCATAAAACTTCGCGGCCAGTTTTTGCGACATGACATGCAGTGCGCATCCTGGCTCGAAGAGAGGAGATAGCGTTCGGTACACGAGGCGCACGCGGAAAACGAGGGACAATAACTACATACGATTTTAGAATGATTTGATTTATTAAATGGTTCACAACACGTCGCGCACGACTCTCTCATCCTTGACTTTACTACTGTCTGTTTTTTTAACTGGCGGGGGAGCTTTTCGAACTTTAACACCATGCTTTGACACCGTGACTGGGACTTTCGCGAGCGCATCCTCTTCGTCCATAATATCAGCCCAGCTGGGTTTCATTACAAAGCTAAGTCATTTTCTTTTTAACAGCCTTGATCACCTTCTTCGTCTTGGAAGCAGGCTTGGACGCGGACGGATACTTGATGAACACCTGGTCGAGAGCCTGCTGTCGAACATCCATCTGACTCTCGGCAAACTGCACACGCGCTACGGCCAGTTCGATCTGCTCCCGAGTGTATCCCGCACATTCCCACGCAACCATCATCCTGTCCAGGGGTGGACGGGTCGGCTGTGCGAAATCGCCCCCATCAAACGGCTTGCCCTTTTTGCTGTACTTTTTCATCATCTTCGTGACCGGAATAGGGTCAATATCCGGGACTGGATGCGTAACGTACACAGTAGGAGGGTGATCCCTGTACCAATCTTCGCATTTTTTCAGAAACTCAGGTCCCAGGTTCTTTTTGATAGCATACGACTTGTAATCGCGCGGAGGGGACCAAGGCGGCTTGAAGTTGTTAGCGACAGACCCAACACCCTGGTCAATCTTTGCGCAAATATCACCGACCCGGCCAAGAGTACCTGTTGTAACAGGGTACGCCTCGTCATCTGGAACCCAACTCGACACGTGACCACCTCTCGAGTTCACGACAGTCTTGAACCGCAGAGGCGCAGGTGTGCGAATCTTCAGGGCGGGGCGGATGTATGACATTGTTGCCTTGAAGTAGGCCTAGAGAATTGTGGCAAAAACACAACACGAATTTTCTAGTGCTAGTGTAGATGCTCATTAGGCTTATTCACTGGGCTCTTGTTCTCTTCATTCTCGTTGTTCCATTTTTTGGATCAGAATATTACTTGACTATTCATCTCCTCATAGTTCCATTTATAGTGTTACACTGGCTGACAAACCAGTCTGTCTGCGCACTGACTGAAATTGAGAAATTGGTATCTGGAAAGAAAAACGACGGGGAGACATTTTTTGGTAAAATTATGGGACCTATATACAAATTTCACAAACAAGAGAACGAGAACCTATTTCTATATGGACTTATGGCGGCTTTGTTCACAATCACATTCATTAAACTTCAAAGACTAGGTTTTACACAGTTGAAAGGGGACTTTGCCCGGTTTTTTCAGTCGTCCTCGTACGCCTCGGGCTCAAGGATAGTCGAGTCATCGTCGGACTCGCTGTCCGAGTCCTCGGCAGTCAACATAGCAGCCAGCCGCTGAGCCGCAGTCAGGGGCTTGGTGCGCTCAACTTCTCTCTCGCAAAGCTTGTCAGACTCGGCCAACTCAGCATCCTTCTCGACCGTCTCGAACTTTGTCGGGGGCGCCTCGAGCGGCTTGCCATACTTGGTGCAGACGTCGCACGGCTCAGTCGGCTCCTGATCGACCGGGTGCGAGTGGACCGGCTCGGCCGGCTTGGCAGCCTTCTTGGCTTTGGGAGCCTTGGGCTCGGCTGGCTCACCGAGTGAGGCGCGCAGGTGGCGCTTGCAGAACACCTCGCCCTTCAGAGCGCTGAACTTGCAGGGCTCCTTTTTGCTCGTGTGAGCGGTACAGCACTGCTTCTCAGCGACCGGCTTGGGTGCCTTGGTCTCCCCGGTCTCGGCCGTCTCGACCGTGACCACCTTGGCCTTCTTGGTGTACTTGCGAGGAACCTTGATCGCAGCCTCGGACGCCTCGAGGTACTTGGCACTCAGCTCCTCAAAGTCCAGGTTGTAGTCCTTGGCCACACGCTCAAGGAACACACGGTCACGCTCGCGAACCAGGGCGTCGCAGGCCTGAGCGAACATAGAGGCAGCCATTTGCTTTTTGGGTGGTTTGGTAGACTTGGGGGGATCCTGGCGAGAGGACGACTCGTTTTCTTTCTCGGTGCTCGGGGTAGGCCGGGCTTCGAGAGAGCTTTTGCTTTTTGGTGATTCTGTAGCCTTCAAAGAGGATTTGGCAATTTGGCGACATCAATTTTTCAAGTACCCCTGTGGCAGTTTGGCGTTACCCGACAGTCTTGTCCAGCACAGAAACTGTAGGGAGCAATGTCCCCCGCCGGCAGTTTGGCGTTACACGACAGTCTTGCGTTACACATTGTATAGTCTGCGGTGGGCACCCTGGATCTATACGCCTCGGAGTTCCGTCACAGTTTATAGGACAACCACAATAGTCACACTCCATACTATTTGTATTTATTGGTGAGCCGTAAGTTGCACTTACAGACCCTGAAGTCCACCGGTCATACAGCCAGAGATCGCCCTTATCATCATAAGATACAGAGCTGGAATCGGGGCTAGAAACGGAACTGGATGTATTACTTTTTTTATATACAAAAATATATACAAGTACAGCAGTCAGCACAAGAACCGTCACGGCTGCTATTCCAATGATGACACGGTTATCCATTAATAGTTTGACTATATTTTATTTTCACGAACCCACACATTACACGCGTATTTTGTACCATTCACAGGGGACATTCCTCCGTGAAGAGCGAGCGGGTGACATTGTTTTCCAGACTTGTTCATTGGACGGAAAAAAACACCCGTACCCGGCTGAGCCCTGAATTTAGATTGGAGGTTCGGAAACTCAGTCTCACCGTTCTCAAATTCATTATTCAGATAGATGAGCAGAGTTCCTATGCGCTGACCGCTGATTTTTTCAAACTCAAGACACGCCGGATCCTCGTCGCAACACGAGTCGTGGTGAGGCATGTAATAGGCTCCGGGGGTATACCGGACAACTTGAATCTGCTCACAGTAGTCGGGTGTTTTCCCAGTAAGTTCGCATGCCTTTTTGATAATTTTTTGAGAGACCGGGTCATCCTTGTCGATCCACGCCGTCTCACTCGTTCGAACAGCATCGGGACCCGGTTTTCCGACAATACCGCTTCGAGAAAACCTGGGAGTCGCCAGGTCAATAAGATGACGACATTCTTCTGCTGTAATTATATTTTCCACTGGAAGTGGCTTGTCCCATGGCTCTGAAATATCACAAAACCCTCTATAGATGGGTTCAACGACGTCATCAGTACACAAATAAATTACGATTAAGACTATAATAATTATAAACAGTACAATTGTAATTTCCATCTATTCTTTTAAATTATTTTTTTTGCGGCAATATTACGAATAATAGCGCGAGCCTTTGTAAGAGCCAGACTCTTGTTCTTTGCTCGAATAGCTTTGAGAAACACAGACGTCTTGGGAGTCCTTGTGGGGGTCGCCTTGAGCTTCCTGAGAGCACCGACTCGCGCTGCATTACGAAGACCCTTTTCGGGCTTGTTATTTCCGAGAGGGTTCCTGGGCATAATCTTCTTGTAGACGAACGAACCCGCCAGAACTACCAGAATATCCTTGTACATGTATTTGAGCTTCTTCATAGGGAGGCCAAACTTTGAAGAAAGAGGGGTGTTGATATTGGTTCGAGAAGTTCCTGGAATGTAAGCGAGTGTGCAGTCGACAAAGTCTTCACCCTTTTCATCCTTAAACTGAACGACGTGATACGTCCGCTTTCCAGAGGATGGTATGTAGCTCTTGCGCGCGTAACTCGAGATGCGGAGCTTGTCAGGTCTGATAAAGCCCTTTAAAAAGTTGTACATTATGCCATACATTTCCAGTGAATACTTCTCGACTGCCGTGTCCGTGAGAGGGTGATTGACCGCAAAGGTGAAATCAAAATCAGTCGTGCTCGCAACCTTCTTAGGAAGAGGGTCAACCCCGCGAGACATGATGTACAGCTTGGCCGCCATTCCACCCCCGAGAGAGACGACGAAATGCTTGTTCGGTCTCATGAGCGCCTTGTGCGTTTTACAGTATTTCAAAAACTTTTCACTGTTCATTATATTTTGTCAATATATTATAATGGCCAGCCGTTACGTCGGCATTCTCATGAACTCGAGCACCAGTTTCACCTGATGACCAACTCATATGCCCAGCACAAGGCACTCCAGAAATATTACGAAAAGATTGTCCCGCTCCTGGACGACTGGGCCGAGGCTTACATGGGCAAGTACGTCCAATAAGCGGTTCATGAAAGACCCGCGCAAAGCAAAGGCTTACTTTCGCAGCCTCTTGACCCGGATCAAAGCCATCAAACTGCCGCGGTCTGATACATATTTGAAAAATATTCAAGATGAAATTACGGCTCTCATTCGTTCAACACTTTACATGCTTAGCCTCAAATAATTATTTAAAATAGTCTCGATTTGTTCGGCCCACAGTGTGTAAGGGCGTGGGCAGTGAAAATCGAGCCAATGTTCCTTGGGACGTGTATTGAAAACATCAAGTATATTGAAATCGGTCGGAGTATTAAGACCATGGTATGCGTGAGGCGTTTCTAAACGAAACCTATCTTTTGGCTGGGTGAAAAGAGACAGAGAACTCAACCTGGGCATGAGGCGCTCAATCGAAAGATGCTCTTCACAACAAATATATTCCCAATCTTTCTTATCCTTCACACGGTCTGGCGCCTTCCATGTAGAGTCTGAAATGCAACCATATTTTTTAGAATTGTAAATCATACGACATTCCTCGGAAAAGTCGTCTGTTAGGTTAAGATACTCCTTGAAAGTTTTTCCATTTGCGACGTGACTAAAACCTATGAAATACCACTTTCCATCCCCTATATCTTGGGCGCAGAGATGGCCGTAGCCTCCCTCTGGAATTTTAGAAAGAGTGTTGAAAAGACCATCCTTGTCCAGAATGTACAGATCTATATCACCGATAAGCCAATTTGTATCTGGCTCAGTCTGTGTATACCAAAACTTCGCCCAGAGAGCCTGAATAATTATAGGAATATCAGGGATCGGCTCGACAACTTCAACCTCTCCATACTCTTCCGACAAGTATGGAGCGGTTGTAGAATCTTTTGTTCCGATGAAAAAAAGTTTACACTTTAGTCCGAGAACAGTAGAATAATATTTAGAAATTGAATTCCAAAAACTTAGATAATTTAAATTCGAATCACTGACAAAAAGAACCTTATCAACCCGCATTAAGAGTTATATGAATTTATTCTTTAATATTTCATCATTTCTTCCACATGACCAAGGTTAATTGCTGGATTAAATGGTATAATATTTCGGTTGCCCTTTTTATACAGTGGAATGTGCCATTGAATATACTCACACGAATGGTCATCAATAAGAGTCCCGTCCGCGAGACCAAGAATCTCTCTCGCAGATGTTGTATTCATGTCATTTTTATAAATAGGATACCCGATTATATCGTGGTGAAGTCTCGAAAAAAAGGTGTAGTTATAAATCTTCTTAATATTGTTAAGATGCAGAAATGCGCCGGGAGGAAATCCCGTGTCATCTCGAACGAAAAACAGATTTATACCTTTTTCATCCGATCCGACTATAGAATATCCAAGATGGCGCCCGAGCCTATACATTGCGAGCATGCTCGCCCCTTGATAAGAAGTCCACGGCCCTCCTTCAGCGTACACAGGGTTTCCCTCGTCCCGATAAGTCACAACCACGTCCGTATATGGGGAGTACTGAAAATTATATTCGATACAAACGACGCGCGGTTTGTACTCTTTACCAATCTCGCGCCACATGTGCCAGTCGTTGAAATCGACATCGATCGATAAAAAATCAAATTCAACCGGAACGTTGTACTTTTTGAACAGACCCAAGACGTTCTCACGAGTCACCTTCTCTTTGTACAATCCTATCGAAGGGTTCTCATTCGCACCGAGATCCCACATGACCCCGGTCCACCCTTCCGTCCGGAGTTTCGCCGTGTTACACTCGGTCGCATTCTCACCAGTACCAAACTCAACGAAAAACTTATTGGTCGGTGAAATAACTTTAAAAATATCACTAATTAATGCATCCTCATTATTTTGAGAATGCATTTATTTATAATATTCTATAATCTCTAAGCTATTCTACAATTCTATCATGACTTCCGTGGTAGTACTTGTACCCTTCCAACAGACCCGAAGCGATGCCAAATTTCTTGAGAGCGACACCATGAAGAGGCGCGTCACCCCAGCGATACTTGAAACAGCATTGGCTCTCGCGAACTCGCCCGATCCAATCACGGACGTCGGGACGAAGCCACACGTCCATTCGAGATACAAAGACATTTGTGTAGGGCATAGAACAGTCGTAATACTTCGCATCGTCGCCCAACCACTCCGGAAGGGTCCTATTTGTCAGATCGTGCGTCTCCGTGTCGAACATTACAGTCCTGTACGGAAGTTCGGGCGTGACTGTCGAAAAGATGTTCGACCACTCAGATCCGTGCAGAATACAGTCCTCGTCGATGCGAAGAACAGTTTCATAATCTTTGAGATAATCCCATACCTCGCACATGTGAAAGTTGCACATGGCGTGGTAGCCAGGATAACAACTCCCGTCGTAGAACGTCTTCAGGGTCTCCTCGGGCAATTTTTCAATTTTAGGAAAGTAAAAAGGAACCTGAATCCACTTGAGAGAGACACCGGGCGTCTGTGAGGCTATAAACGCCTGGTGATCAGGACTGATATTTCCTTCGTGAAAGAGAATAATATCAATTGTAGAATCGAACCGTTCTACAATTGATTTATTACGGGCAATGAGCCTCGAATACATGACAGGGTTCGAGTACCCACGAGTCAGGCAGAAGCACGCCTTCATTTTGTTACTTAACGAATCACATCTTTAAGACTGAACCTTCCCAGTTGACAATGAGCAAAGGTCGACGACCATATGCCGCGGCGGTATATCCAAAGGTTGACAGGCCAGCGCCCGTATTTGTCTCGGGGTTGAAGCCAGGGCCCGAGGTTGTCACGACGGCCCGACACTGACTCAGGGCATACCATTCGAGATACGTATCCATAAGACTCTTTGAAGTTTGTTCGATACCGCCGCACGTCGCGGGGTCGCACGAAAGGGTCACGTCCGTGTCCCATACGACGATGCGGTCACCCCAACGATTTTTGAACAACGACTTGACCGTGCGACTGTCACTGATGAGGAATATTTTACAATTATTTTGTTCAATAATTTCATTAATTTTTTCAAAGGTTTTCTCGGTCGCGAACCAGTCACCTCCGTGAGCGGCTGAGAGACCCGAACAGTCAGGCATGGCGCTTCCACAACGTATGTGGATACCGATAGGGGCATCGGGATCCTTGTACATTGCCAGGAGTTCGGCCGAAGGCTTCATGACCTCGGGAAGTATCCGTGAAAGATTCGCAAACTTCGAAGGATTGCAGTAGAGATCGACCGGGAGAGAGTTTCCATCAAAGTCTGCAAGTTTCAGGTTAAAATCAAAGGCTCGACCCCTCTCAAAGTCCTTGATGTTCTCATGGACGACACCATCCATTCCCATTTTTGAAAGATAATCCTCCAAAAAGCACAGCACATTCCCAAAACCAACTTTGGAGTTACTCTGGTGAACATACATTGATCTATAATCAATCCACCTTCTTAACTAACCCAACAAACATATCACGTTGAATGTGGGTGTGTTCTATCGTGAAGGGCCAGGTCACAGTCTCTTGACTCGAATCGAGCTCAGTCGGATACCGAGGCTTTCGATCATTGTCGACCAGATGCATAACAAACGGAAAAAACCCAACCTTTTCGATAAGTCCTCGCTCTATGAACCGAATGTACGAGAAGGACTCTTCGTTGTACATGAAATAACCCCATCCTTGACTGATTCTGTAGTTCAAAAGCCGAACCATATCGTTTCGGGTCTCGACCCAGTTTTCGACGTGTCCCACGGTCAGCACATGCTTGAGATAGATTCGAGGAATGACGTAGTGACGGTCCGGGAGACCGCCGTGAAACTCTCCATTCGGGAGCCATATGTGATCCAGGTCAAGAATGGGGTGTGGCGCCGTCCAGAGATAGTCCGAACGTGTGACAATGATGCGGTCTCCCAGATCGAGATCCTTAATATTTTGATACAAAAACCACCTCAAAAACAAAAGGATGCCACCGGTGCTCGGGCGCTCGACCGGCTCTTTGATCGTCCCGATCCAGTCCCCGGGAATATCAACCATGTCACGCCAGCCAGGGTTCATTTTGTCAAATGAACTCGCCCAGCATCCAGTCGTCTCCTTGTATTCGAATACGTGTTTTGCGTTTTTATAAAATTCATTGTTTCGGTCAGTCGTGTCGTCGACGTGGAGACACAGAATCAGGTCTGCATCAAATACATCGAGGACATTTTTTTTAAAACTACTCCAGGTCACATCCGGGACTCGGATCTGCCCGATCAGGCAGACGCTTGTAGACATTTTGGAATCCTACAACTACAGGTTTTAGACCATTCAATTCGAGAACTCGCTTGACGTATGCTCTTCACGCTCGTTTTTCAAATGAGGAATAACTTGACTCCGTTAATCGAGATACGGAATAGCATCAAGTGTCTCCATCTAAATAAATAAAGAATGAACCCTTTAGTTATTTAATGAGTTTTGCCGTATGTTCATTGGCCATAGGTTCAGATTACAAAAAGTCCATCAAGTTCTGCATCGAGTCGCAGGAGAAGCATGCAAAGAAACACGGATACAAACGCATCACTGACGAGTCCGTGTTCGACATGACCCGAGACGCGACATGGTCGAAGATTCCGCTCCTACAAAAGTACCTCCCGGACTATGACTACATCATGTGGATAGACGGGGACGTGCTCATTACGAATCAAGATCGTAAAATTAATGAATTTATTGATTTAATTGAGCCCGGGAAGTTTCTTTTCATAGGCCGAGACTTTCAGGGTCTCAACGCCGGGGTATTTATTATTAAAAACTGCGTAGATTCTCTCGAGTTTTTGAGCGAGGTATGGAAGCGCGAAGACATGGCCCGAAAGCTCTTTCACGAGCAAACCGCCATGACCGACCTTCTGGCGACCCCAAAGTACAATGGGAAGGCGCAGGTCATTCCACATCAGTTTATAAATATAATGAACGCCTACGATTACCGAATGGATCCTCGGGTTCACTGGATGCCCGGAGATTTTTGTATTCATTTCGCTGGTATCAAGGACGCGTCCGTACGTTTGGCCCTTCAACAGGCCTACATGGAGGTCAGCTCGAACGACCCGGCCGGGACTGCGCGCATCGCACGCTACTCAGTTCTTGAAAATAACAAGAAGGCCGCGCCAGCAACGCTCTGAAGCAAGCGAGTCGCGGTTGAATAGGTAGTGGCTCAGTTTGCGCTCGCGGGTTCGGTTCAGAATGTGAGTCAGGTTCGGGAACCAAAACTCACCATTCGGCGGTGCAGACTCGCAGATGTCGTGATAAATCAGGATACCTTTTTCGTTCAGCAAGTTGTCAAAGACGTGATCGAACCACCGCTGGGCGTTGAAGTGATCGGCGTCGCTAAAAATAAAGTCCCACTTTTCCTTGGCTCCAAAAACAAACCGATACTCATCAGACTCGACAATGTTCGCACGCGTTCCCTCAAACTCGGACAAGTCTGGTGGAGGCGCGCCCTTCTCGGCCCAGTCGAGCCAGTTGTCGACCATAGTGTACGTGGCAGGAGGACCGTACAAAGGTGCGAGAGCCTCTGACTCGTTGTAATCGAGCGCGGCCAGAATCTTACGCGCGCTGAAACCGCTCCCAAAGCCGAGCTCGAGGACACTCTTGGGCTTGTGGCATTTTACTAAATTTGCAATAAGATCTCCGTGACAGATGTCAACCTGAACCGGGTTCATCTAAAGAATACAGAGTCTTATTCTTTAGATGATTCTGGACTCTGAAATCCTCGAGCGATGCAAAGAATTTACACTGACGTCCCGGGAGCGCCAGCTCCAAACCATGAGCTCCATCGAGCACACAATCAAGAACGATATTCAGGGAGATATTGTAGAGATTGGAGTTTGGCGCGGTGGGACGGTTATGATTATGCTGTACAAGCTCATGCAACTCGGTGTGACTGATCGGGCCGTTCACCTGTACGACACATTTACGGGGATGACCGAGGCTTCCGAGTTTGACCGCGAGTACACAGGGGCACACGCGAACCAGATTTGGCACCTTGTAAAATGTGAGGCCGGGTTCGATGATGTGTTTGCAAACATAAAAAGCGTCGGATATCCAATGGACAAAATTCACTTTCACATTGGAGATATTCGCCAGGTGAAAATGGAAGATATCCCTGCCACAATCGGTCTTTTGCGCCTAGACACTGACTGGTTCGAGTTGTATAAATTTGAGATGCCTATCTTTGTCCCACGTGTCCCGCCCAACGGTATAGTGACGATCGATGACTACGGGCACTGGAACGGGTGCCGCAAGGCGGTCGACGAGTACATCGCAGAAGCATGCCCCGGAAAGAAATTACACGTCATTGATCAAACTGGAGTGTTTTGGTTTAATTGAGAGGTAAAGGAATGTTTATTCTTTTATATAAATATGCTTATCGATACATTCATGTTCTACAACGAACTGGATGTCCTCGAACTGCGCCTGACAGTTTTGGACGAATGGGTCGATCGGTTCGTTCTGGTCGAGGCTGAGGTGAACCACGCCGGAGGTCCCAAGGAGTTGTTCTTTCATGACAACCGGGAGCGTTTCGCCAAATGGAGCCACAAGATCAAGCACGTCATTGTGACGGCCGAGGAGGCTCCGAAGGATGAAAACCCATGGGCCCGTGAAAAGTACCAACGCGAATGCATTAAGAGAGGTCTCGGGGACGTCCCGCACCACGCCACAATAATGATTAGTGACGTGGATGAGATTCCCGACATGACGAAAATTCCATTTGAAAAACTTCCAAATGTGGTGGTTTCTGTTCACATGTGGATGTTTATGTACTCACTGAACCATATATTAAATAATGAACCGTGGTTCGGAACGGTCATTACCAACTGCGAACTCTTGTGGACACACGGGCCGAATTACTTCAGGGACAATCGATGGAAGTTTTTCCCTTTGCACTATTGCGGGTGGCACCTCTCGAGCTTCGGCGATGGATTCCATGTCGCCAATAAACTCAACACATTTGCACACTCAAAGGATCCGCACGATATCGAATGGTCGGGTCCTGTTTTACAGGATCTTATTGACAAGGGAATATGGGCCGATGGAAAGACGAGTCTTATTCTCAGAGCCCGGGAGGTTCCTCTACCCGGACCTGTCGAAGTTCTTCGACGGCTACGCTTGGGGACATTCCCAGAAACAGAGCCTTCAACTTGACCAGTAATTTTACTTCATCAACATCTAAAAATTTGAAAAACCGTTTCTTTTCGGGAATATTCTTGAAGGGTCCAGACTTTTCATCAATGAGGCCTTGGCAAACCGGCCAGGTCACTTCTCTGAGTTCGCGAAGACCCTCCTCGACCTCGGTGATTCGATCAAAGACATGTCGCTCAAAGTCTGTAAGAGCCATACCCTAGAGACCTTTTACATCTTTATATGACCCCCGTAGTGGACAAGGAACATGGACACGAGACCCAGACCGACCCCTATCCACTGGACTGGGCTCTCGAAGTTTTCGCCAAGTACAAAAACAGCCACGAGAGAGCCAAAGACAACAATCATTCCTTCCCACATGGCCGAGACCCAGAGAAGGGTCCCAACTGACAGACTCTTTATCAAAAAGGCGATGACTCCTATATATCCCAAAACTCCGGCTATGAGGTGAGCATGGTTGCCATTCCGGGTGTACATTTTGAAATGTGCATTTCCCCAAATTTCTGAAATAGTCATCAAGGCCACGTTCAAAAGGCTCATGTCTAATAGAGCGCAACTTTTTTGTTAGAGAAGACCAATGGAGAGCCTTCCCTGGATCTGCTCGTGGCTGAGTCCCCACATTCGAGTTGGACGATTGGCCAAAGAATTTATATTTACAATTTTAATTAAAAATCCTATAGAATTTCGAGTCGCCTACTTGAATTATTCAGTTAAGAAACTATGGCTTGATTGAGTCAATGACCAAGTGGCTTTTTGTCGGTCCGACACTTTTATCAGGAATTGGCCAAGTGACTAAAAACTATGCAGACTGTGCATCATCTTCCGAATATGTCGTCTTGGGGTCTCGTCCAAAACTTTTAAAATATGATTGCGGTTTTGCATTCATAATTCCCGTCGAGAGCCAACTCAATATTCTCGACCAATACAAGCCATTCTGTAAAAAATGGATCTACATGACCGTATGTGAAACTCGTCCCGTAAATCCATGTTATGGATTATTGGAAAAATACAAGACGATTCATGTTCCATCTAATTTTGCAAAAATAATTTTAGAAATTCAATTTCCTAAAATTGAATGGAAAGTTCTTCATCACTGGTGTCCGACACCCATTCCAAGAATTACAATTGGGTCGGATCCATATATTTTTTATACAATTGGGAATATAATTGATCCTCGTAAAAATATAAAATTATTGATCAAAACATTTATGAATTTAAATTTTAAAAATTCATTACTGATTCTCAAAGCGACATGTCATACAGATGTCCACTGGAATTTTCCAAATGTGAAAATAATAAATGGTCTCTTACCGGCCGATGACATTGAAGAAATTCATGCCCAGTCACACTGTTATATCAACTGCTCACACTCCGAGGGTGTCGGAATGGGGGCTGTCGAGGCTGCGATGCATAACAAACCAGTCATAATAACAGACTTTGGCGGGCTACAGGAGTACGTCAAGACGCCGTGGGTCGTGCCGTGCACCGAGGGACCTATTGGTTTTGATGACTTTTTATTTACAAAAGATCTTCACTGGGGATTTCCGTCTGAAGACGTTCTCGAACAACACATGAAGGACTGTTACGAAAAACGAGTGACCGTATGGGACCACTCGCACACGCGCGAGCTGATATCAAAGGTTCCTACATATTTTTAATCATCTTATTGAGACCCTTTCCTGCGAGCTTGGCCGCATCGACGCCGCGTCCGCTTGCAGCCAGCTTGGCGGCGTTCTCAAATGAATTGGCCGCACCGTTCATATTCGCCTTGCGAAGGTTCTTGGCGGTCGTGTTGTACGAATTTGCGGCCCGAGCTGCATTCGTATTTGCGACCTGTATATTTCTTGAAACATTCTGACCGTTCAGGGCGGCGTTCTGGGACTGTACGAGAGCCGCGTTTGCATTCACCCCGCGAGTAGCTGCATTTAGCGCATTCGTTGTTGCCATTTCTATTATTATATATTTTAAATAGGGGAAGCAACCAGAACATCGTCAAAATTGAAACCATCAATTTCGTCCCCTGAAGCCAGAGGTTTATAAGACACAGAACCCATGGGTGCCACTGGAAGAACCTGGGGACCCGAGCCTGTGACGCCATCTGTACTGGACATGGAACCCATATTCATCACGGGCATGGGCATATGAGCACCCGAACCCAACATATTCATCACGGGCATGGGCATCTGAGCGCCAGACCCCATCATCGATGGAACGGGCATGGGCATCTGAGCGCCAGACCCCATCATCGATGGAACGGGCATCATGTCAGTGCCTGACCCAATCATCGGGGCTGGTTGAGACATGCTCGGAGACATATCTGGGACGATTGGGGCAGATGCTACTGGCATAGAGAAAGACATTTACATTAGACACTAAAATTTTTCAGGACTTGCCGTTCCGCCTGATACTTCCCCGCCGCCTGCCGAATCGACCCATTTTATTGCAAGGTATGTGACCAACCCTGTGACTATTGAGGATGCGAGTATAAAACTTTTCTGAGAATTCAGAAAAAGGACTATATCATCTAGAGTTTTCAAACCTGTTGGCTTTTTAATGAGACGAGGGATGACGAAGACTATAAGAAAGTTGACGGCTATGGCTGCCCAAATATAATTCCAGTCCATTACAATATATCTAGATTATTTGCTAGCGAGCTTGAGGACTGCGGCACTTGGGGTGTGCTTCGAGCAAAACCCGCAGAAGGTGGCCTTGTACGGACAGGGCTTATTCGCCAGGGTCGTCGCCTTACACTTGGCACCGGTGTCCTTGACCGGCTTGGGAACTCCTCTCTCGGCCTGGTAAGGGACAAGGTTTGTGTGGTGCCTGGCGTCCTTGATGGCCAGAGCCTTTTCTCTTGTCATAAACATAGACTCGGCCATCTTTTCCGGCTGCGTGTGACCCGACGCCTTGGCAGCTTCGAGCATCCGTTCCCACACAGGACCACCCCTCACTGCCGCGACTGACGCGCGAGGAGCAGCGGGGTGTGTGTAAGACAGTGGCTTGGTGCGAAACCACGAGGGAGCGGCAGATCGGCAGTACTCGGGACGGGGAGCCATAGTGTTTGAGTTTTGGGTGAGAACTTCAGTTCTCTCTCTGCCACGCGCGCGACACGAATTTTTATATTACTAAAAACTCCTTCAAAAGATGCAACCTCGGATGAAATAATAGAATTTGGAAAGAAATATGGTCTTGGATGCGCCGAAAACATAACAATGATTCAGAGCCAGATTGATGACCGCTATGTCTTGCCCTATCATTTCTCTAAAGATCAAAACGTGAAAAAATTGGTGTAATCACTGTGTCACGTTCGTGTCTGCCAGTTTGAGCCAAGTCAAATGGCGCGTCACACTATCCTGACCGAGGAATGCCCGCAGGTTGCTGAACTTTCCTACATTTGCACATGGCTCGGGTACAGCGAGCCCGTTCGAAAACCTTCCCCGATCGTGGTCGATAACAAGTGGACCGGGGCATTTAAATTTACAGATGCCCCGATCGAACTCAGACTTTTTGCGGGTTCGGGATCGGTTGTCGATTATGTGGTTCGCGATAACGAGACCAACAAATACATCCTTCTTCTCGAGTCTACAAAGGGTGACGAGGACGGGAACCCATATTATCAGCGCATAACGAAACTCGTGGTGGCGAGTAACGACCACCCCGAGGCTTCTCTTGTTATGTTTTATACCGAGCAGCCAAAAACGACATCGAAGTCGTTCACAATGTCTTTGCGAATGTTCAAAACGATCGGGGTCGAGGCGGTCGTCGGGCCGATTAACGCCAACTTTCTCGACACGGTCGAGCCTTACTCGACGTTCGAATCTTTCCAGTACGATACGAACGCCATCACCCCTGCGTCAGGCGTACCCGTTCGAATTCAGAACCCAGTGCCCGACACGTACACCATATCGGCGCGTCTTTCGAAAAGTTCCAACTCGAAAATATCGAGTGATCCACAGGTCGGGCGCGTCACTGCCATGTGTGCGACAGTGGTGAAGATTAACCCGAAAGCCAAGTTTATCATAAAAGATCACAGAGTCACCGAGCTGACCCAAGGGCACAAGTTTTGGTACGCCAACGGTGCATGGGACGTGCGACTCGAGGGACTCGATCAGACAGCACTGGGGAACAAGCGGGTTCGCGATTCGTATACAGAAGATGCACGAACCGAAAAGGTTGCAACCATTCTCTTTCAACTTATTGACGAACGTCCAGGGTTTTCGTGTGTGTTCTCGAACCATGCAGGGTGCGAACGGACACACCTAAAACGTCCGGACGGTTCGAAAACTAAGACTGAAAAGAAGACAACTTTGCCAGACGTCGTCATGGCGAACCACGAACGCAAGGAGGTGTACATATTCGAGGGCAAGACTGCAAAGAACGTGAAGCAGGGTGACAAGCAACTCGACGCCATGGATGGGTTCTGGAAGTTTATGAAAGAAGAGGGGTTGTACGAAGGCTACAGGTATTCAAAAGGGCTTATAGTTTACGGGGAGACAAAGATTGAAACGAAGCACAAGATTTGGTTCACAGTCACCAATGACTGGACTATTAAAAGATAGAAACGTGTAATTAGAAATGCAGATATTTGTCAAGACTCTCACAGGGAAGACGATCACTCTCGAGGTTGACTCGAGTGACACGATCGATAACATCAAGGCGAAGATTTCAGACAAGGAGGGCATCCCGGGAGATCAGCAGCGCCTCATCTTTGCGGGAAAGCAGCTCGAGGATGGTCGCACACTCGCAGACTACAACATCCAGAAGGAGTCAACGATCCACCTTGTGCTTCGCCTGCGCGGCGGGGTATAAAAATATTTTCTAAACTAAAATCAGATGGGTATCAGTCCGGAACTCTTCGGTCCAAGTTTTTGGGGAGCTCTTCATTACGCATGTCTAGTTCCAGAAAACCCAGACAAGGTCAAGGAATTCATTGCTCTTTATCCCTACGTCCTGCCGTGTATCGGATGTCGGGAGCATTTCAATCAGGTCCTACAGGAATTTCCAATTCCTGCAGAAGATGACTCGAAAACTCTCTTTGAGTGGTCAGTCATGGTTCATAACCTCGTCAACGTCCGCCTCGGAAAGCCAGAGTTTACCGCAGAGGAGGCACTCAAGCACTGGGGGACACTGAAAGAGCCCGAGCCCGAGGTTGTCGTTCCTCCCTTCCCTTGGCACCTTGTCGCATTATTTGTAATTTTAATTTTAATAATTATATTTATCAAATTCAAGAAGTGATGTCTGGTGGATTGTTCCCAGGCCATCCTTTTGTATTCAACTGGAAGTGTATAATTTTTACACTGATTCTTGCGGGGGGTTATTGGTACTTGCCCCATAAGAACCCGTGGATCCTTGCGTTCCTCATATGGTTTCCGTACATTGCCCTCGCGTGGTATGACTATTCGTACAAATGCCAAGACAAGCTTCTGCCAACGATAGTTCCATTCGGCCGATACATCTGGCTTCCATTCAAGCCCCCGGGCTACAAGGAAGAGTACAACAAGCTGACACCCGAGACAATTGGGATCATGAACAAGGTTGATCACATCACGGGATGGACTCTTCTATCAATTGGGGTGGCTTGGTACATAATGAAGCGGTCGAACTAAAGATACCAAGTGCTACTATACAAATGAGCTATGAACGGTTCAGTCACGTTGAGCACATTCTCAAGCGGCCCGACAGTTACGTCGGGTCTCTCCCTCCCGAAACCGGCAAGTACTGGGTTCGAGACGGAGATGGTTTCAAGATTTCTGATCTTACCGTTTCACCTGGTCTGGTGAAGATATTCGATGAGATTCTCGTCAACGCAATAGACCAGTACTCTCTGAACCCCAAGAAGGTGTCAGAGATCCGGGTCACCACTCAGTGCTCCGGAATTGTCATTAAAAATTTAGGAATTTCTATTCCCATCAAGAAGCACGAGACTGAGAAGGGTGCCGACGGCAAGCCCATTTGGATCCCCGAACTCATCTTCGGCCATCTCTTGACGAGCTCAAACTACAATGACGAGGAGCAGCGCGTGACTGGTGGGCGAAACGGCTACGGAGCCAAACTGGCCAACGTGTTTTCTTCCAAGTTTTGGATCGAAATTAGCGACGGCAAGAAGGTTTACAGACAGACATGGAATGAAAACATGAGTAAATGTTCCCCTCCAACTATTGAGGCTGTGTCAGAGCCCGTGGGTGTTCTCATAGGTCTCTTCCCGGACTGGCCGAGGTTCGGGGGTCAGGGAGACTTTGAAAAGGTTGCAGAGAAGCGCGCGTGGGACGCATCCATGTGGTGTTCAAAGTCCAAGGTTTATTTCAACGATACAAGACTCGAGGTCTCGAGCCTTGAGGAGTATGCCCGTATGCACTTGGGTGACGTCCCGGTCGCCAAGATGCACACCGAAAACTTTGATATCGTCGCTGCCTATTCAACATCTGGAGCCTTTCAGCAATGCTCATGGGTCAACGGCATCGCGACCCACAAGGGTGGGAGCCACGTGGATCGGGTCGTTAAGCTCATCTGCGACGAAATTGCCAAGGACAAGAGAGTCACGGTGAAGCCCGCCCAGATCAAGGCGACCCTCTTTGTCTTTGTTCGTTCCGTGATCGTCAACCCTACATTCAGCAGTCAGACCAAAGCGGAATGCACGTCCAAGATTACAGAGGTCATAGAACTCAAGCCAAAGTTTATCAAGGATGTGCTTGGTTCTGGGGTTATCGACGACCTGATGGCACTGGGCGCGGCCAAGGTTGACAAGGAACTCAAAAAGACGGACGGTGCAAAGAAGTCTCGAATTACGGGAATCCCAAAGCTCGACGACGCCAACTGGGCTGGGACTCACAGGAGCCACGACTGTACCCTAATTATCACCGAGGGAGACTCTGCGAAGGCGCTCGCGATCGCGGGTCTTGGCGTTGTCGGCCGCAATGCGTTCGGTGTTTTCCCACTCCGCGGCAAGCCTCGCAACGTGCGAGACGCGACTATTAAACAGGTGACTGAAAACGAAGAGTTTTCCAATCTCAAAAAGATAATCGGGCTTTCCCATGGCAAGGTATATAACAGTGTGAGAGAATTGCGCTATGGACGTCTCATGATTATGACCGATGCCGACCTGGATGGCAGTCACATCAAGGGGTTGGTTCTGAATATGTTCCACGTCTATTGGCCAAAGCTTATTGAGCTGGGATTCGTGGTCTCGATGGTGACTCCGGTCATCAAGGCTGGGAAGACGTGGTATTTTACGGAAGACGCGTTCCGTGAGGCAGGCGGCTCCGCCGCGGGAACCGCAAGCGGTTCGGTCAAGTACTACAAGGGTCTCGGAACATCGACGAGCGCAGAGGCCAAGGAGTATTTCAAGCAAATCGATCGCCTCACGGTCGCTTTCGGGCATGACACAAACACGGATGAATCTATGCGGCTGGCCTTCGCCAAGGCGCTTGCAGACGACCGCAAGACTTGGATGACTTCCCACATGGCCAAGCCTCCCAAGGGTGTCAATTATGGCCACGTGACGAACCTGACCGTCACGGACTTCATCCACAAGGATATGGCCAACTTCAGCGCCGAGGATATCAAGCGTTCTATCCCGAACGCCATCGATGGTCTCAAGCCGAGTCAGCGGAAGGTGATGTACGCGTGTCTCAAGAAGAACCTCACGACCGACATGAAGGTTGCACAGTTGTCGGGCTATGTTGCAGAGCAGACCGCGTACCACCACGGAGAGGCGAGCCTCCAAGGAACCATCGTGAACCTGGCTCAGAACTTTGTCGGGTCGAACAACCTCAACCTCCTCGTACCGAGCGGGCAGTTTGGCACGCGACTTCTGGGAGGCAAGGATTCGGCCAGCGCCCGTTACATCTTCACACGGCTGGCGCCTGTGGCTCGCAAGGTGTTTGATCCGGACGATAACGCAGTTCTGTCGTACGTAATTGACGACGGTCAGAAGGTTGAGCCGGAGTTTTACGCACCAATAGTCCCTATGGTTCTTGTCAACGGCGCAGAGGGTATCGGGACAGGATTCAGCTGTTATGTTCCGCCGTTTGATCTGGAGATTATTAAGCACAATATCCGTTGCGGTCTCAAGCAGGTTGAGATGGTTCCTATGGTTCCGCATTTTAACGGATTCAAGGGGAAGATTCGCAAGACCAAGGATCATACGTGGGTTCTGGAGGGTCTCTTTGAGCGCGAGGGGTCTCAGATTCACGTGACGGAACTTCCTCCAGGGAAATGGATCCAGGACTTCAAGGAGCATCTCGATGACCTCGTCGACAAGGGGACGATTCAGAAGTACGATAACCAGTCGAGCGAAACGACACCTGACTTTCGGATCTGGGCGACGCTCGAAGACCCGGTCAAGGAACTCGGACTGACAAAGACTATCCATACGAGTAACATGTATCTCATCGGACCGAACGGAGCGGTCAAAAAGTACGACACGGCCGAGGACATTCTGGTCGACTACATGGAGGTTCGACTCAATGTGTACCGCAAGCGCAAGTCTCACCTTCTGAAGGATATTGACGCAGAGATTCAGTGGCTCACTGAAAAGGCTCGGTTCATCTACACAGTGGCAATCTCCAGGAGGATACAAGTCTTCAACGTGCCGCGCTCAGAGGTTGAGAGGCAACTTCGAGAGGAGTTGTTCAGCGAAACCAACTGGCCAAAGCTCTTGGATATCAAGACCTACCAGTACACACAGGAGGAGGTGGAAAAACTCCGGGCCCTCTGTGAGACCCGGACAAAGGAGCGCGAGTTGATCAAGGCGACGACCGTGGTTCAGATGTGGGAGAAAAATCTGAACGAAATGTAGATGGAAGTCATTCGAGTCGCGCATTTTGTTCAAAATTCAGTCGAAGACTTTCTTGAATTAATAGGAATCATGCCAACAGAGACTCCCACCGCGCCGAAGGCACCACCGCCTCAAACTTCAACATCGGTTTCAACATCGTCATCATCGGTTTCAACAGCTCCCCTGAAACCAATTGACGTGACTGGTTTTTATAAAGCGACGGGAGCCCAAGAAGCGACATTCTACGCGACAACACCTGTCCCGGCGACACTTCCAGGAGCTTACTGGGCAGCTTTGAATATAACAGGAGTCCTAGGACAGATCCAGACACTGAGTTCTGATGGAACCCCGGGAACCGCAAACGTTTCTTCGCTCGTATCAGAACCTTACAACTGGTCTTTTAAATTTCAGTCTGATAAAAGACAATACCTGGAATACACTGAAGTGTCGGCAGCAGTTCTTTATCCACCGAATACCATTAAATTTTCGGTCGACCCTGTTTCATATTCTATAGCAGGCTACTATACTGTCAAAGAAAATCTTGTAGAATTTTTCTTTTTAGGAAACGCTCCAACCATACAACCTGGTTGGATTGTGACGGGTCTGACGCCTCTCACGGGAACATTTACGGTAAAAAGTTTTGGAAAAAACATTTACGGAGGAAAAACAAGTCAGGGTTTCCCAATCTTTCGCACAGGCGCCGTGCTCACGTCGAATGAAGACATCCAGAACAATTCCACAATTACATATGTTACGGCAACATTCACATCTCCGACGTATACAGAAAAATTCAAACCTTCGTTTTTTACGACAACATCCAATAACTTTCCGGTCGTGAATATTAATCCACATATTGTACTTGGAAAATACACAAAATTTAGAGATTTAAACAAGGATGTATCATTTCCTCCAGAGCCCACAGAATTTACAGAAATTAAAGAACGTGGGTTCAGTTCGGGTGCTATCCTTGCGCTCTTTGCAAAGGGTCCTCAAGATGAATTTCTTGTGAGTAAAAATCCGAAAGCTTCTCAATGGAACCCAATATTTAAACAGCACACCAATGCGGTCATGTTCAACAGGGTCATTCCGTTGCCCGGGCCGAGTCCTACATACCAAGGGACAGTATCGACCGTAATATTATATCCAAATCAACTGGGAGATCTTTTTTCAAATATGTATCTCAAAGTTACGGTACCTTCGGGTATTCCGCTCGCACCGAACATTGGTCGGTCAATAATCAAACAGGTTGACTTTATCGTGAATGAGACAATTATAGAGACTCTCTATGACGACTGGTACATTATTCGTGACCAGATGCTGTTAGACGCAGACGAACAATATGCTATGAACACTGCAATGGCTGGAATAAATAATGAAATAATCATACCTCTTGAATTTTTCTTCTGCCGGAGACACTCGAATAACAACTCCGGGCGTGAGCGTCTTCGGAAGCCATACTTTCCAATTTGTGCGATGCATAACCAACTTATATACATACGATTCACGTTTCAGCCGTACCAGTGGTGGACGAGTGATACATCCGGGACGGCAGACATATCCAAACCTGTAATTATTACTGAAGAAATACTCCTTGAAAAGAAAGAACGACTGTACTACAAAAGCACCCCTTTGCGCTACATAGTCAATAGCATAAAGAAGGATGCGACACTCACATTCACAAGTAACCAGCCCATCATTAACCTGACGGCTGCGTTTCCCGTCCAGACATTGATGTGGTTCTTTCGGAACAAGAACTATGAACGGGTGACCGATGGACTCTACTATGATTCACGATACACCTACGGCTACACGACTCAGTACATCCACTCCGCCGTGCCTATGCAGTTCCCGTCCGGAAACACAAACTTTATCGACGTCATCACGTCCGCAAAGATCACACTCAGTAACACAGACGTGACAAGTGTCCTCCCCGGAGGTCTTTATTTCGGGTTCCAACAACCTTTTCAGCATTTCTTGTCAGTTCCTTCCAAGAATATATACTCATACTCGTTTGGATTGACACCAAAAGAGTATAACCAAGGAGGTTATCTTAATTTTTCAAAACTTAATTCTCAAACCACAACTATGACGCTTACATTCAATCCTACGTACACTGCGCAAGTGACTCAGGGGTACAATTTGTATGTATTTTATTATGGATACAACTTTCTTCAATTTCAGGGAGGGTTTGCGGGGCTTCCTTTTGGGTCTTAATCATGTGGTCTACGATTCCATTTTGTATGACCCACTTGAGAAAGTTGAGCTGGGCGACAGTCGTCGTGAGACCGTCGAATTCGATGCGATCCGTGCGACAGAAGGGATCGAAGAGCTTTTTGGAGTACCCGTCGAGACTCGACTTGTAGGCAACATGAACCGTGAACATCTTGCCGTTCGGACCTATATACGTCACGTGCTTGTTCTTTGAATAATTGGTGACGAACCATTCGATCCGCCGAAGCGATACTCCGTTTCGGTGAGTCAGGATATCATTCAACTGATCTTTATTTTCAGGAATTTCGAAAAACTTTGTGAGGCTCGACAGAAGGACTGCAGATTTGCTCATTACTAATTCATAGAGTCTAAGCCTTAAGTCTCTTCCCAAGGTGCAGGAACTCTCTGAATGACTTCCTTTGGCTTTGGAATAGGAACTTGCTTCTGGTGAAATCCGCAATACCCATTCTCTTTTGGTTTTTTGAGACAACGAACCTTCTGACCGTTGATACCCTTGCAAAAGTGATCCTCGACGAGCGCCAAGTCCTTCATGAGAGACTCGACTGGAATTCCATAAGTCTTCGACATGGTCTCGACGATTGAAATACTCCGGAGGTTGACCCGACGACTAACCTCTTCCTCAATAATCTCCTTCATAGAACATTGCATCTTGGCAATTTTGTCATTGTATTTTTGAAAAATCTCATCCAGAGAAATCTCCATACTACTCTAATGCTAGAAAACCTTAAGAGGCTGTTCGGGCAAAGCGAGCCAGAAATGCCTTGCGAGCGTCCATCTCGACCGTGCTCTCCGTCTTGACCATGAATTTCTTGTTGAATATCGTCGCGGGTGGTATCAGCGGCTCGAGGAGATCCTGGACGGGCTTCTTCATCTGGTTTGTGAAATAGTACTGGTAGTCGATGGGCACGTTCTTCTCCCGGACCCACATGGGATCTTCGGCCTTTTCATACATCTTTCCGGGACCCTGGACTATCAGAAAAGAGACCCGGTCGCCTTGCTGAGGCTCAGACCCCGGCTCACGAGCTCGCATCTTGTCTCGAACCTCCACGTGTGCCATCTTCACCTTGTAGTCGGCTGCGAGCTGCTTGCTCAACAGAAGCTTCTCCATCGGCACCTTCCCCTGCATCAAGTTCCGGGCAGCTTCCCGAGCCGCCTCAATGACCGGACGCGGGTCGTTCGAGTCGAGAATCATATCCAGGAGCGTCTTGAGCGTCTCTCGAACGTACGGACAGCTGTCCCGCCGGACAACCTGCAGACCCTTGACGTCAATCTTTTTGAATTTAACAGTCCCATCCTTTGCCTTTTCGTACATCTTCGCGGCATATCGCTTCTTGCTATACAAAAAGTACGGACAATAGACCTTCTCGAGCTCCAGGTCGTTCGGAGCCTTGAATAGCTTCGTGCATTGCGCAGCGGCCAGCTCACCCTGCTCCCACGAGTAGTCAATCGCTTCCTGACCTTTGCGACCCTGTACGTCAAACTCAACCATGACCGAGTCCGTGTCACCATACCGAACCTTTGCACCCGGGAAATTCGCTTCGACATAATTCTTCGTCTCCTCAATCATCTGGCGACCCCGCATAGTCACAGTCGAGGCGATCGCTACCAGAGGAAGCATGCCCTTTGAGGCACCCGTGAACCCGTACATGGAATTCATAGAAATCTTGTAGGCCAACTGCTGACCGTTGTAGACAGCCTCCATAGGTGTGCCTTCTGCCTGCGCCATGAGCTTCTTGGCCTTTTTGCGAAACGCCTTCAGGTCTGTGAGAATGGTGGGCAGCAAGCTCTGGACGTTTTGGGCAAACTTGTGCGACCCGAACTGCTCGTAAGTCACACCGGGCAAGTTGTCGTACTTGGGGTCCATGACGAGCGTCGAATAACACAGGTTGTGCGCGCACATAATGCTCGGATACAGACTCGCGAAATCGAGCGCCGTGATTGGGTTGTAGTATGCCCCGGCTTGCGCGTCGAGCACGGTGGCGCCCTCGTACCCTTCGTCACTCACGGGCAGCCCGCTCTTCTTGAACGTCGGAATAATAAAGTTGAGCTGCCGAGCCTTGTAGGCCATCTGACTAAACACCTTGATTTGCTGCCCACGTTCGCTCAGAAAAGCAAGAGGAACCCAACATGCCTTTGCCATTTCAATCTGGTTCTGAAGCTGGCACAACTTGTCCATGAGCTTGTGCGGGAGAACCGTATCTTGAATACAGTAATCTGCGACTATGCCGAGTCGAACAGGATCGGACGCTGCAAAACTTGCGAAAATCTCCTTGACCGGCATGTCGTTTTTCTGATCGTTCAAAAAATGCTTCGACACGTTGTTGAGCGAGTACGACTCGAGCTTGTGCTCGCGCTTGACGTCCTGAAAGAGATCGAACACGTAACGGCCCTTCATAGGAACCAACTTGAGCTCGTTGTTCCCAAGCGCGCTCGAACTCAGCATCTTGACGGTCAGCTCGGCGACAGAATCTTTGACCCGCCCCCAGACGGGTTCGATACCGAGTCTCGTCGCACGAACTATGAGAAACTCCAAGTCGAACCCGAAGATGTTCCACCCGGTGATAATGTCAGGATCGGTCTTGATCAAGTAATTCTCAAAAGCCATGAGCAAGTCGCGCTCAGTCTTGTACGAGTCGTACCCGGCCGTCTCCTTGAGACACAAGCATTTCTTCTCCACCACGTCTGTGCCGAATGACCGAGTCGTCATGCCAATCTGGAAGACGACGTCGGCCGGGTTGTTCGGGTTTGGAAAGGCTCCGGTAATCGAATAACACTCAATATCGAACGACATCACCTTGAGGGGCGCGATATCGTCGCGGGCAACCGGTCGAAAGTTTTGCCACTTGGCCTGCCAGAGATTCAAGTCGCACGTAGTCTCGGGATCCATCTCGCACGTCCCAGACTCGAGCCACCCGGTCGACGCGATCCCGGTCACGTGCATGAACCGCAGAACCGGATCAATGTTCGTCTCGTGGACCGTGCATCCACTCAACTCGGGCCACTTGCGATTCTCGATGCACCACGCAAAGTTCCGAAGACCCTTGTGCGACTTGAAACGGACCAGCAAAAAGTCCTCGAGCGTGCCGTTTCGAAAACCCCAGAGATCGATAGACTTGCGAGCCTCGACCGATGCACACTTGGTTCGAACAAATGACAACGCACCGGACACCTTGCCGACCGGAGGTTTCACGTAACAAAAAGGCTCAAAAGTCGTACCGAGGGAAACAGATCTGCCATCCTCGGTCCGGCCGAAAACTCGAACCGTGTATTTTTCATCAATGTCGCCACCGTCCCAAGCAACTGCCTGGAAGGTGACCATTTGTCATTCTACGTTTTTATACTCTAAGTGGCAGCTCGAGCACGTGGTACACAAAGTCTGTGACCCACAGAATACTCACGGGATTTTTCGTCTTGAATGCGATCCATGACATGACTCCCGATATGAAAAGTTGTGGAATATCTATCACTGGATTGTATAATTTAAAAACACGCTCAGAATCTTTTACAAATTTGTTTGTTAAAAAACTATACAATATTCCCAAAACAATGGCAATGAACACAGGTATCGGCCACATTCTTACGCGCATTTGTTGAACAAGAAGAATGAAAATTGCTAAAATTCCAAAAAGAAAGAATAGTGATTTTTTTGATGAAGTTTCTTTAATAACGGGCCATTCACGAATCTGCCGAGGGATATGTACACACAACGCGAGTATAAGAAAGAATATTTCCCATGGATTTTTAGAATTTTTCAAGAGATATATGATACCGGCATCAAGCGCAAGTTCGGCTGGCCAGTATCCTGTAGCCTCCATAGAATACCATTATATTTAAATTACAAATGGTGACACGATGAGCTGTGCGATGCGATACCCGGGTCGAATGACAAACTGCTGTTGTAGGTCAGTGTTATGAAGGACAATCTTGAGCTCATCCTTGTAGGTCGGGTCGACGACGTCAGCCAGGATGGAGATTCCATGCTTCACGGCGAGTCCAGTGCGAGCTGCAATACGCCCGTAAGTTCCGGGTGGGAGAGTGACTGCGATTCCGGTCGAGACAACCACGCGACGGCCAGGGTGGATGACATATTCATTGAGGCTAAATAGATCGTAACCGACTGAGTTGGCCTCGGGCAGTTGCGCATTCTCAACAAGACGGGTGACATCCATACTCTCAGATAAAAGTCTCTGATCTTTAATAGATATGAATCTCCTTATGGACTGTGATGGGGTCATTGTCCGTGATCGGCTCCTAATGGCTCACGTAAAACACAACGCGACCCGCTATGTTCGGTATAAAATTCCAGAATGCAAAGATCCGGCCGATGTCAACCACATCATGAGCCTAGTCTATGGGCACACCGCCCGAGGTCTTGAGGTTGGTTTTGAAATAGACGCGTCGGATTATAATGCGCACGTCTATGACAAAAGCCTCATGACCCACCTGGCCGACGTCCTCGAAGGGCCCGAATTTCAAAAAGATGCCGAAATAATTAATGAAATTATAAAGGACGGTTGGGACGTCACGCTCTTCTCGAACGCCCCGGTCGAGTGGCTGTGGCCGACGGCTCTGTCCATCAGCGACCTTGTCAAATGCAAGTCAGTTCAGTACAAACCTGAATTTAATGCGTACAGCGGTTTTGATGACAAAAACGTCACGTTTATCGACGACTCGCTCAAAAATCTCGGAGCCATCCGGTGCCGCCCAAACTGGCACCCTATTCATTTTACCGAAGATGCCAATGACAAAAACCTGTGGTGCCCTCAAGTCTCGAGCATGGTAGGTCTTCGTAATATACTAAGTTTTACAGACTCAACTGCTGGTATGTAATGTTGCGCATAAATTGTCGCATTTCACCTAAAAATCCTTTTTCATAATTAGAATAAAACGGAATTATCACAACCATGCGACGACATCCCTTTGTCTGTTGAGTAATTTTATGATAAACATCCGTACCATTGTACAATACTCCCATGCCGAGAGGAACTTGTATGATCTTTTCAGCCTCTGTTTTACGGTCTTTAATTTTAAACTCGGCCGTATTACAATCGTCTACAAGAACAGGTATAACGAGCGTATATCTAATTCCCTTTGTAAAATTATTATCATAATGCCAGTCCAAAAAGTCATCATCGTCTTCATAAAGACGAGCGAATATCCTATATTTTTCAGTCATAGGAGCCAATGACAGACGCTCTCCTACAGCTTTTGAAGCAATATTTGCAAATTCTTCTGTATCATAAAACTTCTTTATACACTCTGGAAGTTGTGTATAGTTAATTTTCCGACCCTGTGCGTTTCCAAAGTTGCGTTTCGGATCGAGAACCGACCCCGTAGTTCGAATAGTGTTTTCAAGAACGTCCACGCAGTTATCAGGTAATTCTGGAACATATGGTAACATGATTTTATTTGTTTCACACTCGGTGCATCTGTGAAACTGCTTTCCATGCCAATAATTGAGGAATAATACTGCACATATGACTAGTATAAATAGTACTATCCTGATGATAACCTGGTTCATTATGAATTTCCACATATCTATATTATAACCCTAGAAAATATTTAATCACTCGTGTCTTTACACAAAACATCCAGTGCATAATCTCACCCAAGAGAAAGAACAAAAGGAAAACATGCAAGTAGGGAGTCTTGGGAAACCACAGACACTGAATAGCCCACGCGCCCAGAAAGGTCAGGGCCGTGTCGACGACAGCAATATCCAAAACTGGGATGCGCATGGCATGTGCTCCAGTCCCGGGGTCCCCGAATATAGATTTAAAAGGGCAGCTCATACCATTGATATTGAAATAATTTTGATTGACGATCCTAATGGAATGTTTCAGGACAAAAACATTATGGGTCATCCTCCCCTATTTTAACTTTTGTGGATTCAAGACCAGAAAGGAATTATTCATTAATTTTGTGAATGAAATTTTGAAAATTAAGAACATTAAAATTGTAATAGTTGAGGCCATAGGACCCGCGCCGCTCGGAAAGTTGAGGGTCCATTCCCATATTCGATTGAAGGCTCATAATCGAATATGGATCAAGGAGAATCTCATCAACAAGGGGGTCGAGGCCCTTCCGAAAGACTGGAAATACATGGCATGGATCGATGCGGACATTGCATTCATGAACAAGAACTGGGTGGCTGATACCATCCATGAATTGAAAAAGTACGACCTGGTCCAAATGTGGCAGTCGGCCGTCAACCTCGGCCCCGACGGAGAGGCGATCAAGACGGACACATCGTTCGCATTCAAAGCTCAGTCAATTGAGAAAAAGCCCCCGGGCACAAAATATGACGATTGGCATCCAGGGTATGCGTGGGCGTGCACCCGACGGTTTTACAACCGGATAGGAGCCCTCATAGACTGGGCAATACTCGGGTCGGCCGATCGCCACATGGCAATGGCGATGATTGGGCAGGTGCTCAAAAGCGCCCCTGGAAATATACACAAACACTATCAGGCATTGCTTGAAGAGTTTCAAGAGCGCGTCAAGGGTCTCAATTTGGGATATATTCCAGGCACTATTGTACACCACTGGCACGGAAGTTTAGAAAATAGAAGATATAAACAAAGATGGGAAATACTGACTGAAAATAGTTTCGACCCTTTTCTGGACATTGGAACGACCGGTGATGGCATCATAGAGCTGACAAAGCGAGGGCAGCGCCTTGAACAGTTGATCAACGGCTATTTCCTGGGTCGCCAAGAGGATTCTTAGAAGTAGTACCCAGAGACCGAAATAGCCACGACCGAAGTCAGTAATGTCATGGCGAAACAATCTCTATAGACCCGGCGGGTGCGGTCAGGAATACCCACAAAGACATTCGTTTGGGTATCCTGGACGACCCTGAGGCTCTCGTGAGCCGTCCGACACATGGGACACGAGAGGTTCTGTTTCATACATTTTATTAAACATTCTACGTGCATAATCTTGTGGCAACATCCAAGATTCGCAAGAGTCCCCGTAAGAGGTTCTAAACAGATTGGACACTCGTCCATTGACTTAAACAGATAAAACTTTTGAGCTTAGATAAACTATGCCACACAGAGTCATCATGGATGGATACTGGAGCAAAGACTTTCTGGGACTCTCCGAAAAGAGACGAAAACTCAATGAAAAATGTACAAACGTCTATCTTCTTCCCGATGGGACTATTTTTCGGGAAGAGGATAAAATAATTGCCTGCCAGAGAATCTGGAGAGAGCGAGCCTATGCGCCCCCTGGAACCCTATTCGCACCCAGAGGCAGGATGTACCGAAAGATCAAGGAGATGATGATAGACGGTGGGGTCACTAGGAAGCCTTCTTTGCCGCCCGACGGTTCCGGTTTGCCTGGTTCTTACTCTTGACATAGTTCTTCATGAGCTTTATTTCCTCCGGTTTAAAGTTGAGCTTCTTAGCCTTGAGCCACTCGGCGCGCGCCTTGG
>JGI24890J29729_1000305_pt1 | contig 34835 bp, 59 predicted proteins | sample FreactcultureFD7_FD_29729 | JGI IMG/M metagenome (IMG submission 29729)
TCAAAAGTAAACTTAATATTACTGTACGGCATTTGTTCTGTATGGATAGATGATATAAATCCTACATACGTGTCATATCTCACTTCGGTGTATACAATCATGTATTCTTTTCCTTTTCAAATAACCTAATAACCATTTCTTTAAATAAAATTTCGTGTCCTAGTTTCATATAGGCATTAAATAAATGATTGTTATCTAAATCTTTTACCATTATTTTTTTGTGGTCTTTTGTTATCCAAAGCGTTTCTCTCAGTTCTTTTACGGATGACTTTGACCAATCACCTTCACCTACGTCATAGCCCATATCTTCTGCATAGCTCATGTGTTCTTCTCCTTTAACTTAGCTTCAACGGCACGACCATAATCAACCAGTCCTAATATATGATTTAAATCGCATTGCTGACTAAGATTAAAAAGCTCATCATCACTTAATCCTTGCCATGATGATGCAGGGTGGGTGTAGAGTGGTTCTGCACTTTGCTTAAAACATTCCCAAGGCTCGCCTGTCATATAATGCCAGTCAGTATCTTCGGGTGACTCATCAAGCAATACACGCCACGCTACAGGTTCTTGTGCTGGCTGTTCTAAACCATCCACATGAGTATCGCGCAAGTATTCATCATTAAGTTGTGCAACGCTTGGCTGTTCTAATGCTTCTTTACAGGCATTGATTGCTTCTTTCCTATGTTTTTCATTCCATGTTTTTATACCAACGTCAATGGTTAATGTTCCCATAAATTCAATCGCCATCTTTAATGCTTCTTGTGTTTGTATGTTCATGCTTGCTCCTTACTTACTGCGTGAGCCTTACACGCACCCAACAACCACTCACGATTAGCTTTCCAAAACTCACTTGCACGACTTTCCATATCAGAAATGGCTTCATCATCGAACGCTTCCCACTCGGCATGAGTGTGACGTTGGCATCCAATTGTCATATAACCCTCAGTGATTAAAGTATCCCAAGTTAAATTTAAGATTGAGATTGGAGCTTTAGTTAGAATTTCACCGCGCAAGTTAGCACCGCGCAAGTTAGCACCGCGCAAGTTAGCATCGTAAAAGTTAGCATCGCTCAAGTCAGCACCGCGCAAGTCAGCACCGCGCAAGTTAGCATCGCGCAAGTCAGCATCGCGCAAGTTAGCATCGCTCAAGTAAGCACCGCGCAAGTTAGCATCGCGCAAGTCAGCATCGCGCAAGTTAGCATCGCTCAAGTTAGCTCCGCGCAAGTTAGCATCGCGCAAGTAAGCACCGCTCAAGTCAGCACCGCGCAAGTTAGCATCGCGCAAGTCAGCACCGCTCAAGTAAGCACCGCTCAAGTAAGCACCGCGCAAGTAAGCACCGCGCAAGTTAGCTCTGCTCAAGTCAGCACCGCTCAAGCAAGCGCCGCGCAAGTTAGCTCTGCTCAAGTCAGCACCGCTCAAGCAAGCGCCGCTCAAGTCAGAACCGCGCAAGTTAAAATTTTTACTTACCGCCTCAACCAAACATTCTTTAATGCTTTTAGCTTCACATTCAAATAAAATACTATCGTCATATCTACTTTTGATTTGTTGTAACATTATTTTTGCTCCTTACTTATGCAATCTTTATCACCACATTTAACACGTCTTTCGCCATAGGCTGACCATTTGTGTTGTGCTGGCTGTTCTAATGCTTCCATAAGTCCTTCATTATACCCAAGTTGCTCAAATACAATTCTTAATGCTTCTTCTCTAGTCATCACAACTCCTTTCAAATTCTCTACCCGCTTCAAATCCTGTTTGGTATGCTAGTTCTTCACTATAAGATAATTTACCATTTGATTGATAGCTTGACGGTGCAGGGTGGGTGTTCTTTCCCCATTGGCATAGCGTTTTTGCATAATCAATAATCTGCACCATTTCATTTCGTTGATGGCTGGTAAATATTTCATCTTCACCGATGGTTGATTGTGCTAAATATGCACCTTTTTTGACGATGATTGAGTATAGATTATTCCAACCGCATGGATATGGACACGCCACAGGTTCTTGTGCTGGTTGTTTGTCATCAGATTTGGCAAATTTACATTTTGATAATATTTTTTCTGACTCTTTAAGATTGTTTTCCCATATTTGCCTAGCCGCATTACAGTCACTAATCATTACAGGCTCTTGCGCTGGTTCAGCTTCCGAGGATTTCTCGGTAGTTGGTTGTTCTAGTGCTTCTTTTAGGCTATTGATTTTTTCTTTATAGGCTTTAACTTCTCCCTCTAAATCCCATTTGCCTTGGAAATAATCGCTTGCGTATGCCGCCCAACCTTGCAAATCATCAAGACATTCTTCAAGTGTTTCAATCGCCATCTTTAATGCTTCGTCTTTAGTAGCCATTTTTATTCCTTAACTCTTTTTCAATAGCACGAGCAATCTCAACCTCTAAAATATCTGCACCACATCCTTCAAACTTTTCATAAACGCTTTTAATTACGTTTACTCGTTCTGTAATACTTAATCCTTGCCATGATGGTGCAGGGTGGGTGTAAAGTGATTGCTGTTTGTCTAGCCATTCTTGCACTTCACCACCTGACCACATCTTGCGAAGCATGGTTGGAAACTTTAACGCCATAGGTTCTTGTGCTGGCTGTTCTAATGCTTCTTTACAGGCATTGATTGCTTTAAATATTAGATTAGATAATCCGTCATATTCAGATTGAATTTCTGCGGTTTCCAACGCTTCAATCGCCATCTTTAATGCTTCGTCTTTAGTAGTCATTGCATCCTCCATTGATTTATCAATACTCTACCATAAACTATATTGATTGTCTAGGGATATTTACATATACATATTTAACAGGCAGGGCAAGACACGAGTGGGTGAACTATCCTAACTTATGCCATTACCAAAGTAACTACATCAAACCAGAGGTTGCTTATTCAGTCTATCAGACGCTCGTTCGTGAGCCACACGCTAAAACTTCACCCATTTGTCTGTTTTCCCTAATCCCTAAGCAAGGCTAGGCGGCACCGTGTCTTTTAATCTAGTGTCATCACTTTTATTGTCAGCCGCCGTGACATGGCGCATTGCTTGATTGATTGTCCGGACAGTAGAAGTAACAGGCGTAAAAAAACCGTTTGGCTTATGTACCCTGCCGCCCCACGACATATTCATTTAAGAATTAGATACATAAACCAAACGGTTCTAAATTTTAGTTTTGTTTATTGACGTGGGGCATCAATGAGAAACAAGATACTACTTATTTTTTATATAGTCAAGCACGATATTCCATGCGGTTTCATAATCATTTACAACATGACAATCCCATCCATAGGTTTGTAACTGGTGCATCCATTCTATTTGATTGTCAGTCGGTTTACCCTTTGCGGATTTAAACTCTAAAGCTAGACCATAGTATTTGCCATTGGCATACGGAAACATGACATCTGGTACGCCAGAGCGCATCCCTTCCGCTTTTAACATTGAAGCTAATGCCATACTACGCTTTGCCGCGTTAGGGACTGCAAACATGATTTTTAGCATCGGGTAAGTGCGTTCATGCAATGCCACAATTTTAAAAAAAGCGGATTGTATTTGATGTTCGCTGATAGTGACTTTACTTACTCGCATAATATTTCATGGCTTCTTTAGCAGTGCCGTGCGTACTGACCACTTGATTTTCAATCATCAATTGGTAAATGTATTGACCGTATTTCACCATTTTTCGAATAATCGCACCAGTTTGAATATGTTGTAACATATTTTCCCCAGTTTTCATCCAGACCCCTGCAATAATCATATTACCCTCCTTGTCCTCCACCTCCGTTGGAGGCTTAGGCACATCTTTTACTTCAATGAGTTTTAAAGTATCTACTTCATCCGCTTTTGGCGGTGTTCGACCTAAAGCCGCGTATATTTCATCGCGGTGCCTTAAGTAAGATATTTGGTTTTTTCTTAACATGAGCGCATATTAAATCAAGTAGTTATAAATGTAAATACTGCTAGACAATAAATATTATTTAATGTATAGTTTACCTGTATTTTAATCAAACGAAAGGGAACCTCGTATGAAACTTACGCAAGAGCAAGTTATTTTAAATCATCTTAAATATGACCCCATTACCCCTCTGGAAGCATTAAATCTTTACGGTTGTATGCGTTTGGCGGCAGTTATTCACGCTTTACGTAACAAAGGGCATGGCATTACCATGTTTATGGTGATGGATGATAAAAACGGCAAGCATTACGCACAATATTCATTGGAGCGTGATTTATGATTATTCCATTATGCAAAGATTGTCGGTTTTACGATGAAAGTCGTAACGGCAAAGGCTATGACAAATGTTTATTTAATCCACAAACTGAACCAGTACGCGGTGAATTGATTATCCGCTATTGCGATATGGAACGTACGATGACCCATGATGACCATTGCGGCAAGTCAGCCGTCAATTTTATTTCATTGAAAGGAAAATAAGATGTTAATTAAAGATACCGGTGGCGGTGATTATGAATACCCAGAAGTCGGCACGTATATTGCCACTTGCCGTCAAATTATTGATTTAGGTACGCAGGAAAATGATTATCAAGGTGCAAAAACATATCCACATCAAATTTTGATGGGTTGGGAATTGAACGAAAATATGTCGGATGGCAGACCGTTTGTGGTTTCAAAGTTTTACACGGCTTCACTTAATGAAAAAGCTAACTTCCGTAAAGATTTAATCTCATGGCGTGGTCGTGATTTTACGCAAGAGGAATTAGGCGGTTTTGACCCTCGTAAAATTTTAGGCGCGCCTTGTTTATTAACGCTTACCACCAATGAAAAAGGCAAGATTAAAGTTTCTACCGTTGCAAAAATTGTAAAAGGTATGGAACCACCACCTTTGGTTAATCCTAAAGTGTATTTTAGCCTGCAACATGGTGAATATGACCATCAACAATTTGAAGCCTTATCCGAAGGCATTAAAAAAATCATTATGCAGTCACCAGAATGGCAAGCCAGACAAGCGGAACTAGGCATGGCGCATCAACCAGCTGAAAGCGATGAATTTGCACCGACTACGCAAGCGCCTTACGTACCGCCGACTGATGATGATTTTCCGGATGACATACCATTTTAATTAAAAGGGAAAAACAAAATGCGCGTAACAAATACACACGGATTGCCTTCCGTATTGGTCAAGGCTTGCGAAAATCAACGTAAACCTAAGCCAGATAGTCTATCTTGCACGGAGTTAATTGATAGCCCACTTATTCACAGGCTTAAATTAGAGCATTGGGATAGTTTAGAAGTTGACGTATCCGAAATGGTTTGGGCAATGACTGGTACTGCATTGCATCAAATGGTGGAAAAGCACGGTGAAGGTACATCCGAGATTGCATTATCCACAGATTTTGAAGGCTATCGCATCACAGGCACGTGCGACCACCTTACGCCCGATTTAATTAGCGACTGGAAAACCACTAGCGTTTGGTCAGTGATGATTGGTAACGACTGGCTTAATAAAGTAGCGCAACAACTTAATATCTACCGTTATTTGCATTGGAAAATGTCTGGGCAAATGGTGCCGCGCCTTACCGCTTGCGTAATTTTCCGTGACTGGCGTAAATCTGAATATAAAAGAAGCCCAAATGACTATCCGTCACGTAATATCATGGAATACAACGTGGATTGCTGGACAATTGACCAAGCAGAAGCGTTTATTCGTGAGCGTTTAGCCTATCACAATGATGAAACTTACGTTTGCTCAATGGAGGAACGCTGGGCGAAGCAAAGTACGTGGGCGGTTAAGAAGCGCGGGGCGCAACGTGCTACGCGAGTATTTGAAAATGAGTTAATGGCGGTTGAATTTGCCATGACAGATGCTAATTTTGAGATTGAAAGCAGACCCGGTGAGCATTTACGCTGTAATGAGTATTGCCCAGTCCGGAATGTATGCAGAATGAGAGTGCCAGATGACCGCCAAGATTGATTTAGCACCATATTTGCACGTATTAGAAAATGCTACGCAAAACTTCACCGATAATTTTTTGGTTATTGGTGAGGTTCTGGACAAGATTGTAAGTCAACGCCTTTATTTGCAATTAGAAGGCGTGACCACAATTGACCAATTTTTGAATTATCTTAATGTCAAACGTGCAAACGCTTATCACGCTATGCGCGTATTCCGCGCGTATGGAAAATTCACGCTTAATAATATTTCCCATGACCGTCTTGTGCGCTTGCTCTCATTGCGGTTGCAAGATGAAGAGAAATCGGAATGGATAGCGGCGGCGCGTGAAATGCCAGCATCACAATTTAATGATAAATTAAGGGCGGCGCGTGGCTTGCCAGCAAAAAAAGAGTGCCAACATCACGAAACCGTCACTAAAATTATATGCAAGTGTTGCGGAAAGGTTTTAAGAGTTGCATAGCGCCGCCAGATAGCGCTTTTATATTGTGTATTATAGCGATACATAGGCAATAAAAGAAAAGCGCTTATAAGGCGTTAAAATAAGCTTCTGGAATGATAGCCAAAAAAAACCGCCCAAAAGGGCGGCTAAGTGTAGCAAGGTTTATTTATAATAAATCTAAAAGCAAAATTAAGATTAAAGCGCCAGCGATTGAAAATAAGAGCGCCATAATTAAGCCTCTATCTGAATATTTAAACTTTCATCCCAATCGCTATCTAATTCAAAATCCATTACCCAAGATAAAAATTCCTCCTCTAAATTTTCAAAGTTATTTAAAAAATTTAAATCATTTTTTAATTGTTGGTTAAAATCCAAAAATAATCTGTGCAGTTCATAACTCATAATTAAGCCGCCTTTGCTTGTGGTGTAGGAATTGTGTAAATTTGATAAGTTTTAACATTATCAACCCTTAATGCCATCACGCAAAAAATCGCTAAATTGTCATAATCCTGCATTACGCTAGCGCCAGCGCTATTGTGTTTTAATTCAAAATTAGCATTTTTAGTGCCGCGTGAGATATTAAGCGCTTTATTGCCTTTTACTAAATATTCCCAGCTAAACTGCTGAATATTGCCGTCAAGGGTAAGCGGAATAACGCGGCGATAATCGGGAAAGCGCCCGTCAACTGGTGTAAATATGACATTTTCCAAAATGTACTTATTGTTTGATAATTCTAGCGTTAAATATTTTGCTTTTTTATCCGCGTTTTTAATTGCAGCTTTGATAGCATCATTCGGGATAATAAAATCAATCGCGCCTTTTGGTACCTCATTAAAAGGCTCATCGCCAGTGAGATAATCAATTTTATTGAACAATACGTGCCCGTCAGTAGCGGTTGTTATAATGTGCCAGCGCCCTGCATCTTTTAGTATTTCAATTTGCGCGCCTTTTAAATAGTAGCGTACATCATTTACAGCCGCGCATAATAAAGCCGCTTCCAGCGTTGATTTTTTTAATGATAGTTTCATTTAAAGCCCCTTTGACAAAAGTTTAATGATTATCGAGTGATAATCCGCAAGCCCTCTATATGCAAAAGGCTTGCAGGTATCATTCAAACAACCGGCGGCGTGGCTTGCCTTAATTCGCTGGATAATTTAGCGTTCAAAAATCCGAGCCTTTCCAGCTTGCCTATAATGTAATAATTGGTAGCAAATACCATATCCATGCCGCAACCAATAATCCTGAAATAATCGCTTTGACTGTTTACCGGCTTATATTCCAGCATACAAAAAAACTCGTAAAAATTTAAAAGAGAATAGCGCGTTTTTCCTTCATACTTGCCCGGTGATGATTCTAAAAATTTAAGAGTTCTGCTCATACCGGATGCACTTATTTTATCAATTGCACATATTATGCGGCGCTCTCTAATCGCTTTTATATAGCGCTTGGCGTGGCGTTCAAAATCCGCGCTTGTAGCTGGATAATTCCGACCCTTGTTATATTTTTTTAATAGTGCATCAATATCGGCGTGATTGATTTTCATTTTAAAGCCCCTTTAATTGTATAGTTTAATTCCTGCTTCCAAGTCGTATCTAATCAGCAGGGTGTGTATAGAGTGGTTTAATTGACACAGATTTTCTCAATCCATAAGCATTTGCATCATCTTTATTATTGAATACAAATATCTTATTTTTGTTTGGAAATGCTGCGTCTTTTCCATACCAAGCTACAGGCTCTTGTGCTGGCTGTACTACAGGCTCTTGTGCTGGCTGTACTAATGCTTCCATAAGTCCTTCAATATACCCAAGTTGCTCAAATACAATTCTTAATGCTTCTTCTCTGGTCATCACAACCCCCCCCATATCCACACAATTTGAATTTTGAGATAGTGCCGCATTATTTGAAATATAGCGTATTGCATCATTTGCCCCTTTTCTCAAAATATTCCGCTATCGCGCCAGCTACAGCCAAAACGCCAATAAGCCCGATTAAATAAATAAATAAGATAATTAAGTTATCCATAGTGAAGCCCTTTTATAAATAAGGCGGCTTTCACCGCCGTTATAGTTAAACAATAAAATCGCCGTGTTGAATAATTGCAGGTATTGCCGCCGCCTTAATAATCATTAGATTTTTGTTAGCGGTTGTTTTAGTAGAACGAATAAGGGCGCTTATAGAGCGTGCCGCGTATCCGATATACTCTTTGTTTAATTTAGCCGCTTGAATTGCGTTATTTAGTTCATTAGCTTCTAATTTAGTCATTTTAAAACCCTTTTGTTTAATAAATGTATAAGACACCTATACAATAATAAAGCTAAAAGAGAATGTCAAGCGCTTATTGCAAAATAAATACTCTCGTTATATTGTGCGGTTATCCGTTCGGGAATAAAGCACTAGGGGCGGATAGCAGGGCGATATACTAGGGCGATTTAACATATATCAAGCGTAGGCGGATAATCAAGCGCGTTAAACCAGCAAACCTTTTAAGCTGGCATAGTTGATTAAGCGATAAAGCGATTAAGGCGTTATTATCGTGGCGGAACCCGTCAAGCCAGCAACCAGATTATATGTCTGGCTTTTATTTGGCTTTGGGCGGCGTGCGTGGCTGAACCCGTATGAACTACAGATAGCTAGACATAGAATAGACAAAAAATAGCTTACCTTACAACGCGCTCACAAAAATGTACAACGGTCTTAAGCGCTCATACATACTATTACATACTATAAAGAGCTTAACAATATGGGACAATTGCGCCCAAAATATGTGTAAATGCGAATGATAATAAGAATAATTCTCAATGGGGCACATAGGTGTGTGAGTGTGGGGAACCTTTCCAATCCCCCCAAAAAAGAAATATTCATATAATAAATATTATTGATAGTGGTATGATTAACGCATGTATAAATTGAATCTATCTCGTGGTGGTTATCGTCTGCTCTTTTGGATTGCAGAACATTATCCTGCTGGCGCTTTGAAACACGGTGAAGGTGGGTGGACTACGCAAGCTAAGGTTGACTTAGGTTATACACAGCCAATGTTATCAATGCTGGCTAAAGAATTAGAAGCACATGGACTGCTTAAACGTACGTCTGGTGGTTTTATAATCTTGTTTAAGTTACATAGTAAATAAAAACTTTAAAGGGAGAATGAAATGGCTAATGCTAAAGGCTTTGCAGAGTTTGTATCATCTGTACCCGCACAGGATGTTGGGTATATCTTAATTGCGGTAGATGTAGAGGAAGGTGGCAATATGCCAATGACTATTGCAAGTAATGTGCAGATGGATATTGGTAGGCAGTTGGTGAAGTCTTTATTACGCCAATGGGGTGATTTAGATTTACAGCCAATACAAAATGCTGAATTTACTGATATGCAATAATGCGTTTTAACAAAGAACACTTCTGGCAATTTTGTAGTCACCTCAAAATTGAATCTAAAGAAAAGGGGTTAATTCCCCTTATTCCTAATGGCTGTCAAAGAGCCTATGTAGATGCCATTGCTGATGGTTTAAACAATGAGGATATTCACGACTTCAAATTTCTTAAAGGCAGGCAGTTGGGGATTTCAACGATTTCTCTTGCTTTAGACTTATATTGGAATTTTAAACATAGAGCCTTGCAAGGTACGCTTGTTACGCACAATGATGATGCCCGTGAGTTTTTTAGAGCAACCCTTGAAAACTATATGTCCTACTTGCCGCGTGAATACAAAGTGCCGATTAAAGCACATAACCGCACACAGCTTATCTTTAAAAACAATTCACGGTTTGTTTATCAAGTAGCCGGTACCCGTAAGTCTGGTAACTTAGGTCGGTCAACCGCTTCTAGTTTTTCTCATGCAACCGAAGTGGCTTTCTGGGGCGATGAAGAAGGCTTGAAGTCTTTTGAAGCTACCCTTGCTGATAACAACCCAGACCGTTTGTATATCTGGGAAACCACAGCCAATGGCTACAATCATTTTCACGATATGTGGATTACTGCCAAACGAAGCATTACTCAAAAAGCAGTATTCATTGGATGGTGGCTTAATGAAAGCTATCGCGCTGAAAAAGGTACGCCTGTTTACGAAGCCTATTGGGATGGCACATTAGACCCAGAAGAACAAGCATGGGTCAATAACGTACAACGTCTTTATAAATATCACATAGAGCCAGAACAAATTGCTTGGTGGCGTTGGCGTTTAGAAGAAAAGATGAACGGCGATTCTGTGATGATGATGCAGGAATTCCCGCCTACAGAATATGATGCGTTTGTGTTGTCTGGCAGTCAATTCTTTACAAGTGACCGCATTACTAAAGCCTATCGTCATGCAATGGACTTTGAAGATAATTATCAATCTTTACGGTTTAGCATGGGTGAGCGTTTTGATGAAACAGAACTCCGCCCGACAACTCCAATGAACGCTGAACTTAAGATTTGGAAAATGCCTGTGAAAGGGGCTTACTATGTTATTGGTGCTGACCCTGCTTATGGCAGTAGTGACTGGGCTGATAGATTCGCGATTGTCGTATTACGTTGCTACGCTGACGGCATTGAGCAAGTCGCAGAGTACGCTACTGATGCTTGTAATACGTATCAATTTGCTTGGATTATTGCTTATCTCGCAGGTGCGTATGGCAACTGCATGGTCAACTTAGAGATTAACGGTCCGGGTCAAGCTGTCTGGAATGAAATACTTAACTTAAAACGATTAGCTGGCATGAATGTGCCGGGAATGTCTAAAGGAATACAAGATGTGTTGGGAAACATACGCTCTTACCTGTATCGCCGTACTGATAGCATTGGCATGGGTGGGTTAGCTTATCAATGGAAAACTACGTTTGATACTAAACACCGCATGATGCACTTTTTAAAAGATAACTTTGAACGAGAAAATTTAAAGATACGCTCAATAGAGTGCATTGAAGAAATGAAATCCATTGTGCAAGATGGCGGTTCTATTGAAGCCTCCGGTAAAGGCAAGGATGACAGGGTAATGGCAATGGCACTTGCCGCTATTGCTTGGGGTGAGTGGATTAAATACGAACTCATTACGCAAGGTATTACCTACGCCGCTTCTGCAAGACGCGATGAAATTCAATCTACAGAGCAAACGCAGACTGGTACTTTGGTGATGAACTATCTAAAGCGGATAGGAATTAGCGATGTTAATACTCAGCGCTGATGAAATACGTCAAAAATTAAGAATATTGCTGTTTCAAGAGCAAATCCCAGTCACAAGACTTGCCAAAGACTGTGGAATGGATGCCAAAACGATTTTAAAGGCTTCCAATGGTGATATGACCGGATTTACTGCTAGACGGTTCTCAAGGTACTTTGATTTACGCGAAAAAGGCGTATTAGCACCTAAGATTGAGGAAAACCGAACTATTCTGGGGACTGAACGCAGTAAAAGTAGAATTGCGGGTCAAATTAGCAGAATGTATGGGGAATTAAAGCAATACAGGGATAATTTTGGGAAAAGCAGAGAATCTCTTGAGCAAATGACTAATGCTGAATTGGAAGTGGTGTTTTTTAGCGTAGAAAGCCAATTAAAATACAATTTGCTTAAAAAATACGCAGATGTTATTGAAAAATACCATATTTGGTTATACGATAAATGGGATTATTGGCAATGGAAAGAAAAACTAGAGCTGACATTGCGCGATACAGGGAAGTAAGAAACCTTCCGACACCGGTGGCAAATGGTGTTTATGAAATGGCAGTCAAAGCGTTTGAAAATGGCTGTCCTAACTTTGAACACCCGGTGGTATTGCGTGGCTTAATAGTCAAGCCGTTTAAAGACGGCAGGCAATGGAAAATTAAAGCGCGTGGCGTTGAAATGTTTTTTAGATGGTTTATGAACCATATTCCTACCGATGTAGTAGAAGGTAAACGATACACCATTGTGGGTGACTTACTGACTGCCAATCAAGGTAAGAAATTTATATTAGATGATTGTGTAATTGTTCCTAGACATAAAGCATTTATGGAAAAGATGGACAACACAATACATTCTAGTGTATTGAATATAAACGAATATATTGAAAAACCAAACAAAGATACATTTTTTATTAAGGAGTAGTGATGGCAGACCAACCGTTAGTGGTACCGCAATCTATTCAGCCTTCTGTGTTGCCACAACTTACTCCTGCAATTAAAACTGTTGCGCCGCAACAAAACTTATATCAGCAAGCGGTTACAATGTACCCAAAATTAAATGATTTTCCTGTGATGTATAAAGAATCATTTACAACGGATAAGAAAAAACCATTTTTAGAATTTTATCCAACACAAGAAACAATGCGACCAACCGAGTTTCCAATTGACAAATTTGGTGTTGAGGTATTTAGAAAAAATACAAAGCCTACTGATATTGCCGCAGATATTGTTTCTCACGGCATGGTTAAATCAGATGAAACATTGAAAAAAATATATACTGATTTTGCGGCTAGTTTAAATAATCCTAAACAGCAAGCAAGATTAAAAGAGCAGTACGCGTATGCAGTTAAAAATGAAGGCGAAAAAAGACCTTATGATAAATGGTTAGAAATGTCTGGGTTGCCAGCTTATTTTAGAGGTTATGCGTTTAAGCAATGGGACCAAAAGTTTGTTGATAAAGCATACACTCCAGCGCAAAAGAAAATGTTAGATGATGCAATTGATTATTTAAAAGGGAAAAAACAAAATGGCGGTTATTAAAGAATATATTTGTAAGGCGCATGGTGCATTTGAAGGTTTTGACCCTGCTTGCCCGCATGGTTGCAAAGGTACAATGGTAGAGCGTGAGTTTAGGTCTGCGCCTGCTGTGCATTATAAAGACGGATTTAATCAATCTAGCAATATTGATAAAAACCTAAACAATTTAGCCAAAGATTATGGCATGACAGACATTAAACATAATTCAATGGGTTCGGTAGCGGGTTCATTGCCGCCAGACTTATCTCCACGTTGGGGTAGCGGTGGTTTAGCTGGATTGCAAAAAGAAGGACACCAATTAGGTCAGTCTGGATTAAATGTAGTTCAAAATACATTAAGGAAGCCAGAAGAAACAATTCCGGCTCACGTTAAAGCACAAAGTGCGAAGGACTTGGTAACATGAAAATCCCTAAAGAAAATGACAAGCGCGAAGAATTTTATTGGGAATTAATTGGAAAATGTGGATATTCCGCCGCAGACCGAAAACCTCAATACAGCCGACTAAGAAATAACTTTTTGTTTGGTTCAACCGAAGGTACGCCAGTACCATTTAACAAAATCTATCCTCACATTGATTTGCTAACGTCTTTTCTGTTTTCAATTGATACTACTCGTTTTTCCATTGACCTTGATGCGGATGCCGATAAAGAAGAAATTAACAAATTAAGCGTTGGTACTAAAGCGGTCAATGAAGCATGGCATAAAGGTAATGCCGATGTTGTGTTTAATACTTGTTTGCAATGGTCATTGGTTTACAACACGATGATTATGAAATTAGTCCCTACCATTGGTGGCGCGGTTTCATACCATGCGTTAGAGCCACATAACTTTGGCGTACTTCGTGAGGACATTCCATACGTTGACCGTCAAGAAGCTATGTACCACTCTTATTACGTTACTAAATCTGAATTAGAGCGTTTGTTGGATAAGCATCCTCATAAAGAATCTATTATGAAACGCCTTGAAGGTGCGCCAACGTCATATCAAGAAACAATGCCAGATGCAATTACTCGCTTGGTTACTTCTGCATCTAATCCAAGCATGATTGGTAACGCAAGTATTGGACAAACAAGCACCACGTACAGACCTTCCGTATCAGAAGATATGATTAAGATGTATGAGTTGTGGTTATGGAATGATGAAGTTAAAGATTATCAAACTGTAACAATGGCTGAACCGGGCGTAGTCATTTATGACCGAAAAAACATTTTTGTTGAGGGTGAAGTGCCTTTTGTGCAAGTATGCCCTAACCCTTTGTATGACTATTTTTGGGGTGAATCAGAGGTTGAGCGATTAGTTGAACTTCAAAAATGGCGCACACAGCGCATGGATGATATTGATGAAATATTTGCTAAACAAGCTAAACCACCAACAATGGTTAATGGCACGTTTGGTATTCCAGATGAAATGAATTTTGCATTAAATTATGCAGGCGGTTTATTAAAGTCACAAGACCCTACCGCTAAAGTAGAGCGCTTCTCTCCAGACCTTCCTCCAGAATCATTTACAATTATCCATGAAATTGATGCCATGTTTGCAGAGGCTTCTGGTATGGGCAATATGATGATGGGTAAAGGTGAATCCGGTGTACGTAGTAAAGGTCATGCGGATACGCTTGCTAGAATTGGCTCTAGCCGCGCTAAAAAACGTGCGTTGATAGTAGAAGATGCTTTAGAAAAGATTGCTTCTCTCACGCTTAAGTGTTTGCGTGTGTATGACAAGACAAGGTACTTAGATGATGACAAAATGCCATTCCAATTGGCGCAATTGACTGCTAAATGTTCTGTTAAAGTAGATGCACATTCATCCTCACCAATTTACGTTGAAGATTATCGTCAAATGATTGCTGAGTTATTCCAAGCTAAAGCCATTGACCGTAAATCTATGATTGAAATGTTGCATCCACCAATGGAACCTATTTTGTTAGACCGTTTGGCAAAGATTGAGGAAAATGAAGCAAAACAACAACAAGCACAGCAAGGTCAACAAAAACAAGGTTAAATTAACAATTGATGAATATTTAATCAATAGTTAAGCAAAAGTATTGACATTAAAAACAATTAGGTGAAATATAGGCAAAAGTAAAGTTAATTGCGGAGGTTTAAATGGCTTATCAAAATTCGTCTGGTAGTTCAGCGTCACGTACGCAGTCATTTTCACCAAGCACACCAAACAACACAATTGATTATTCTCGCTCTAATGTTAGAGGCTCTGGGTTTAGTCAAAACCGCACTTCATCTACTAGAAGTAATCAACGTAGAAGTAATAGCGGTAGATAAGGATTGATGATGGCTTGCGGTTCAAGAAATAAACGTAGATATCGTTAAAAGAATTTCTAGCAATAGGAATAGGGTATGGCTGATTTCCCTTTGAAAAGTTGGCCGCGTTAAATGAGGAGGTAATCATCATGGCACGTAAAGCTCGCAAAGGCCGCAAGGCACGTAAATAATCCACGTAAGTGATTATTGCGTCACCTGTAGGGTTTACTCCCTTTCACCTACAGGTGCCGTATTTATTGTTTGAAAGAGAAAGAGATAAACAGGAGGTATCATGGCTGGTTCTAATATTGGTAGTAAGCTACCTAATGGGGTAGGTAATATTCTTTTGGGCGTTGTGATTGGCGCAAACTTTAACCAAGTTGCAGATGTTCAAATACCGCTAATTGATACTCCAACAAAATTTCGTGTTCGTAACGTCACATTAACAAACGCTTCTATCAATCCTACTACTGCACGTTTTGGCGTTTTTAGTGGTGCAGGTGGTACTGGTACAACTATTGTTAATGCTTCTACGACACCATCGCTAGGCACTGCGGCAACATTACAAGACTTAACTGTCACCGAAACAACTGCAATTAGCGGTACAGGTTCTATTTACCTTAACTTAACCACAGCACAAGGCGCGGCGGCTACCGTTGACGTTTATGTCTGGGGTGATATTTTGACTGCTTAATATTATGGCTGGAAATAATGTATTTTCAATGACGCAACATGGTAGGTCGGAGCCATTTGACCTTCAAGTTGCTCGCGGGATAATCCCTAACCATAGTTCCGTAAATATTTACGGTTTTCAAGCATCTGTTAGCACAACTAATATTCCAATTTGGGAAAATGCTACTGCATATACATATCCTGTATCTGCAACTAAAATGCACTTGGTAAGTACAGTCAATACTGGAGCTGATTTAACAGCAACATTAGTCATTAATGGTTTAGATTCTGGATACAATCAAATTTCAGAAAATATTACATTAAATGGTACCACCGTAGTAACAACAGTTAATTCATATTTAAGAATTAATAATATGATTGTTATTTCTGGCTCACCAACGGGTGTAATTACATTAAAAGATTTAACTGACACAACAACGTATGCACAAATTGCGGCTAACTTTGGTCGTACGCAAATGGCACTTTATACCGTGCCTGCTGGATTTACTTTTTATTTGGCTCGCGTTGATGCTTACACATCTGCAAATGGCTTTACTGCTGATTATGTTCAGTATAGAAACCAACAAACATCATCTGCTGGCGTAATTTCATATACTCAACAAGCACCGTTTATAAATAATTATCATGCTTTAAGGGTAATGCCACGTGCGTTTACAGAAAAAACAGACCTTCAATTGCAAGCAAAAACAAGTTTAAACACGTATGCTGTTAGTATTGCCGCAGAAGGTTATTTAATCGCAAATACTGCGCCTTCAATTTAAGGAGTTATGATGGCTGATATGCAAGGATTACCACCAGAGTTGCAACAAATGATTGGTCAACCACCGGGCGCTGGTATGGGTGACGGTGCTAACGCTCCTATGGGCGCACCAATGAGTACGGATATTCCAAAAGACGGTGATAAAGCCGCCGCAAAGAATCAAGTAACAATTGCAATGACCATGCTTGAGCAGGCTTTGATGGCTTTAGGCTCTCATTCAGAAGAAGGTCGTGTAGTAATGGACAGTTTGATGAAATTATCAAAATACTTCCATAAAGAAGAAAACAATGAACTCGTACCGGCACAATTAATGAGCATGATGCAAGCAATGCCTCAAGTTGGCGGCGGTTCACCAGAGCAATTAGCCTTAATGAAGGCTCAATCGCAGGGTGCGGGTGCAGGCGCACCACAAGGCGCTCAACCTCAACCTCAACCACAAATGTAAGGAGTAAACTATGTCTACTAAATCAGAATGGATGAAACCAGCCGGTTACGGTTTGCGTGACCCACTAGATACAAAACGTCATCATGGTCGTATTGTTAATCCACCACGTATGAATCAAATGGGCGGTCTTGATACATTACACGAACCGTATGGTCATTACAAAAATGACATGACTATTCGTAAACCGGGCGCAACCAAGTAATTAACTTTTAAAGGGAAAATATTATGTCATTAGAAAACGTATCATTGGAAGAAATGGAATCACTAGCAACTTTATCAAAGACGCTGGCGGATAATCCTGCAACGCGCAGACAATTCTTAGAATTAATTAAGACTGCTTCGCCTGCAACCAATATTCCAGAAATTGATATGGAATATCGTATGCAAGAGCGCACAAAACCTTTGCAAGATAAATTGCAATCGTTGGAATCGCAAATTGCGGAAAACAACTTTAAAGAAATCCGCCGTGCTAATCACGTAAAACTGATGGACATGGGTATCTCTAAAGATGAAATTGGTGACGTTGAAAAATTGATGTTAGATAAACAAATTGGCAACTTTGAAACTGCTGGTCAATTTTATTTAAGTCAAAAGCAAGTTGCAAACCCAACTGCGGGTACATTTTCAACACCTATGACTATGCCAGATGTCAAAGAAATGGGTGGAGATATAAACCAATGGGCGCGTAACCAAGCTAATGAAGCCATTAACGATATTTTAAGAACTAAGCGGTAATTAACATAGGGATTTTCCCTGTAACTTTTTAAATAGGAGGTCATATTATGGCTGTTTTAGGGCAAGGCATTATTCCAACCGGTAGTATTGCAAACGAACTAACTGCGGTTACTCGCAGAGCGTTTGTACCAAAACTTGTAGTACAAATTTATAACTCAACACCATTGTTGGCGTCTCTTATTGCTAATGCCCAGCCAGCTACAGGCGGTGTGTCATCTGTTACCGTACCGGTACAGGGCGCTCAGTTTGTAAACGGTCAATGGTCAGATTATTCTGGTACATTTAACCAACCTTCTGTACAACAAGGTGCGTTTGTATCTGAATTTGATTTGAAAGCATTGATTGTTCCAGTACCATTTTTAGGTATGGAAGGTGCGGTTCAATTAGACCACGCTGTTGTGCCTTTGATTGAAGCGCGTATGAATGATGCTGGTAACGTGTCTTGTGACGTAATGGCTAATGCTCTTTACAACAACACAACAAACCAACAAGCATTTATTGGCTTGCCGGGCGCAATTGATGATGGTACCAACTTGGTAACATACGGTAACATTAACCGTTCAACTTCTACATGGTGGAAGTCAAAAGTATATTCTGCTGGTAGCGTAAACCCAACGCGTCAAAACGTGTTGCAATACATTGCTGGTACAGTTAAAAACGGTGCAGAAGTACCTACATTCGCAGTTTGCGGTTTTGGTACATGGACATTATTGGCTCAAGACTTTGTTGGTCAAGAATCTTATGTCATTACACCGGGCAAATCATTTGATGAAGATAGCAACGGTCCACGTAGCGGTTTCCGCGCATTTATGGTTGGTGGTATCCCAGTTTTTGCTGACCCATACTGCCCAGAAGGTCAAATGTACTTTATTAATTCAAACTATGCTTCACTCTATATCCATGAGCAAGCTGGTTTTGCGTTTACAGGCTTTGAATCAACATTGTCTAACTATCAATTAGGTTACATTGGTGCTGTAGTGACGCTTGCTGAATTAGTAGTGACAAAACCAAAAGCTATGACACGTGTGTCTGGCTATAACTCAATCACACTATAATTAGGAGGCTAATATGGGTATTAATATTTTAGGTTATGGCGTAAAAACACTTGCAAATCCATCTGTACCGGTTGTTTTAACATCTGGTGAAGGTTATGTATTACCTGCTGGTCAATTTCAAGTCGTTCCGGGTTTGTACACATTTATACAATGGTTTGACCCAGTAACTTTGATGTGGCGTTCATTAGGTACACCTGTTCAATCAGACTCACAAATGATTTCATCTGACGGTACAAACTATCGTTTATACAATGCAACTGGCACAATGGTTGGCGCAGTAGTTACCAACGCTGGTACTGGTTACACTAACGGTATTTACGCACCAAACGTACAATTAGGTACTGCGGCGGCTCCATCTGTTGTAATGTCTGCGGCTGGTGGTTCAATCTTGGCTCGCCCAACATTGATTGTTGGTGGTGCTATCAATACCACAGTTACTATTACTTCTGGCGGTGCTGGTTATACAGTAGCCCCAATATTATTGGTTTCACAACCACCACAAGGCGGCGTTCCTGCAACCATGACTTGTACTATTTCTGGCGGTGCAATTAACGCTGTGACAGTAACAAATCAAGGCGCTGGTTACACAGTAGCCCCTACGGTAACTGTAGTGCCTGCTTCTGGTGACATTACTGGTTCTGGCGCTGTATTGACAGTCAACTCAACATTAGTTGGTTCTGGTACTGTAACTGCCATTACTGTTCAAGGTAACGTGCCTATTACTGGTTCTAACCCAACAACATACACTGGTGGTACTGGTGGTTCTGGTATGACTTCTGTACCAACATTTACATTCTCACCTGCTTCAACAACTGCGGCTACTGCTGTAATGTGCTTTACTGTGACTGCAGTCAACGCGCAAACTGGTAAAACCAACTCAAACGGTAACATTGGTTTCTTAGGTTCTGCGGTAACTGCTGGTTCAGCAACATTGACTAATCCTGCAATTACAACTGGTATCTTTACACCACGCGTAGGTTACACAGCTTGGTCAACAACTGCATCTGGTGGTACTGTTATTGTTGACGGCGGTTTACATCAAACTGTTGTTGCAGGTGTGGCTTATGCTGATATTGGTAACGGTACTGTATCTGGTGCTACAACTGCGGTTGCGGCAACAATGGGTGGCGCTACTGATACTTCATACATTGTTCAAATCTAAGGATTAAAAATGAGCTTAATTAAAGAAGTTGAACGCATTTTAGGTGCTTTGGCACAAGAAGTTCATCAAGAGGCATCTGTATTAGTACAGTTTGCGGCTGGTGATTGGTTCGCTCTTAAACAGGCTTTTTTGGTGGAAACGGGGCAGGCTGAACCTGCTCCTGCTCCGGCAGAAGAAACACCTGCTGTTGAACCTGCTCCTGCTCCGGCAGAAGATACTCCTGCAACCGTTGAAGAAACCCCTGTGGTAGAATTAACGGTAGCAGAAGAAACACCTGTGGTGGATAAACCTGCAATTGCTGGCGATGAAGCAATTAGTTCAGACGCGGCTGATTCTTTAGCCAAAGCTGATTAATAAAATATTTGAAAGGGAAAAACCATGTTACTACGCGTAACTAATAAAAATAGTTTTACTTTGGTTGATAAGTATGACGGTATTGAATATACCTTCAAACCTAATGAACCAGTCGTAATTGAAGAAGAAGCCGCAAGGCACTTCTTTGGTTATGGCACCCCAGATAAAGTGCCATACTTGGTTCGTCAAGGATGGTGTGTATCGTCTGATAAGACAGATGATGCAATGAAAAAATTAAACAATTTTGTATTTGAGCAAGGTTCTGTTGAGTTTAAAGGTGCAGATGAAACTGAATCAGAAATGGCTAATGAATCCGTTGAGGATGATGATTTGCCTGCTGATGTTTTAGAGTTAAAAAACAAAGTTAAATCAACCCAAAAAGCAAGCAGATTACCTCCAACAACTATGTAAAAAGGATAGCCGTCTATGACAATCTTGTCAGATTATATTACATCAACTAGGCGGCTCCTCCACGATGTTTCCGGTAACTTTTGGACTGATGCTGAATTAACGGACTATATCAATGAAGCTAGAGCGCGTGTTGTATCAGATACGGGATGTTTACGCATCAATCAAGTACCGGTTTTTCAGCCTAATACTGAACAATACGGTTATGGTGGTATTACAGGCATTTCTATTACAACTGGCGGTACTGGTTACGCTAATGGCACTTATGCGTTAAATATTACCGGTGGTGGTGGTACTGGCGCGGCTGGCACTTATACTTGTAGTGGCGGCGCTGTTACGTCTGCGACTATTACAACGCAAGGCTCTGGGTACACTTCAACTCCTTCTGTCAGTTTTCCTTCTGGCGGCGGTGCTAATGCGGTTGGATTGGTTGGTTTTATCAATGCCAATACTTTAGATATTTTGTCAGTAACAATTATCTGGGGTAATTTCCGTATTCCGCTTAACTATATGCCATTTACCGAATTGACTGCTAAATTGCGCGTATGGACTACATGGCAACAACGCCCTGCGGCATTTTCTGTGTTTGGTCAACAAACCTTGTATGTCGGACCCCTTCCAGACCAAATTTACGTATCTGAAATGGATAGCGTTATTTTGCCGAACACATTGATTGATAATTCAACAACAGAGCAAATTGCTTATCCTTTTGTAACGCCTGTGCCTTACTATGCCGCGCGTTTAGCAAAAATTAAAGAGCAATCTTACAATGAGGCTGAAATGTTTCTGCAAATGTATAAAAAACGTGCATTGGATAGCCTTGCATCTACTTATACTAGAAGGCTTCCATAAGTGGCACAGCAACAACAATTAAAAGAAACCAAAAAGCGCGAACACATATTTCGTGATTTTGGCGGTATTAATACACAAGCCTATCGTACTTCTATTAAAGATACGGAGTTTTCATGGCTTGAAAATGTCATGCCTATTGGTCACGGCAATTTAAAATGTTTGCCTGCGGTTACTGCATCATTAGCTACAATTAGTCCAGATGTAGCAAACTACATGGAAACCGCAAATATTGGCGGTACAAACTATGTTTATATGTTTTGCAATAGCGGTGCGGCATATCAAATCAATACTGTTACGTATGCTAAAACAACCGTTGGTGCGGCAGGTACATTTTCAACAAGCGGTGTGCAAATTGCTCAATGGAAAAACTCAACGCTTTTAATTATTGACCCAGTAAAAGGTTATTTTTCATGGAATGGCACTACGCTCACTCCTATTAATAATCAATTGCAAAGCATTGCGGTTACTACTTTTGGGGCTGGTTATTTTCATCCTCCAACCGTCAATATTACGCCTACTAGCGGCGGTTCTGGCGCTTCTGCCACAGCTATTATTGGTCTTGGTTCTGTAGCATTAACTGCGGGTGGCACTGGATACACCGTTGGCGATGTATTGACTATTGCTGGAGGCACTTCAAATACAAAAGCGCAAGTGCAAGTGACTACTGTATCTAGTGGGGTGATTACCGGATTTACTATTTACAATTTTGGTGATTACACCGCCGGTCCTGCAAATCCGGCTTCCGTAACAGGTGGGTTTGGTACTGGGGCAACATTTACAATTACATGGTCAGTTATTCGCGTCAATGTAACGGCAGGCGGCTCTGGCTATTTAACAGCCCCTACAATTAGTTTTACTGCAACTGGTGGTGATACCCCTACCATTGTTGCTACCGCGACTGCAATGCTTAGTGTAGCCCCTACAGCAGGCACAGACATTGCCGTTTACTCTGGGCGCGTTTGGATTGCTAATGGTCGTTTAATTTCATATTCAGCACCGGGTTCTTATACAGACTTTTCTGTAGGCAATGCAGGCGGTTCGTTTATAATTTCAGATTCAACATTGTTAAAAAATATTACGCAATTAATATCTGCTAACAATTACCTATACATTTTTGGTGATGATTCAATTAATGTCATTTCAAACGTAGGTGTTTCATCTGGCATTACAACATTTTCAAATACCAACTTAACTGCGTTTGTGGGTTCTAGTAGCCCAACGGCTATTCAGCCTTATTTGCGCGGTGTTTTCTTTGCCAATAGCGCAGGGTTTTATTTGATTTATGGCGCTGTGCCACAAAAAATGAGCGACAATTTAGACGGCGTAATGCAATACGTTGATTTTACCAAGCCTATTACGGCTGGTTCTGTGATGCTAAACAATCAATTGTGCATGGCATTTATGTTTACGTACACAGGTTCGGGCGGTAACGTAACAGGCACTCGCAAATTAATGGCTATTTATTTTAACAATAAATGGTTTTTGGCATCTCAAGGCAATAATTTAACGCTTTGTTGTTCTGTATTTGAGGATGCACAACAAGAGTTGTATGTGACAGATGGTACTAACCTTTACCATGCGTTTAAAAATACGTCTGGCACGATTAACAGCATTATTCAAACAAAATTATGGGATTTTGGTAACAGTCTTTTGACTAAACAGGCTTTAAAAGCTGGACTTGAGATTAATACGCCAGTAACAGCGTTTTCATCAACATTATCTGTTGATACAGAAAATGCTTCCAATGCCACTACATTTGGTTCTCAAAATTTAGTCAATTGGATTAACAATTCTGGTTCTACATTGCTTTGGACTAATAATTCATCTGCAATTGTAGGATGGTTATCATCTGGGTTCACTTATTTAATGCAAGATGTGACAAACTACGGTAAATATTTAGGCTATACATTAACATCATCTGTGTATGGTTATCAGTTAAATGCAATGATGATGGAATTTGAAGATAGAGCGCGTTGGTAAGGAGCGAAAATGACAAAACCAGTCAATATTTCTAACACTTTTGCAGGACAAACTGGGAATCTTGCACTATCCCAACTTGACCAAAATTTTGCAACATTGCAAACCGCATTAAATGACCCTGCTACATATCAAAACTATGGCGCAGATAGCGGTACAGTCAATGCAATGGTTGTTACGCTAAATCCAGTACCTTCATCATTAGCATCAATGATAGGGGTGCCAATTCAAGTAAAAGTAAACGTCACAAATACTGGTGCCGTAACGCTTAACTTAAATAGTTTTGGTGCAATTAGTGTTGTTGATTTGTTAAATACAGCATTGACGGCAGGGCTTTTGGTTGCAGGACAAACCGTGCAAATGATTTATAACGGTTCTGTATTTCAATGGCAAGGTCAAGTGCCCGTTGGTGTAAACGCTTCAGGTCGTTTACTTAATACGCAATATTTCACAGCATCAGGCACATACACGCCAACGACTGGTACTAACTCTGTCATTGTTGAAGTTGTTGGCGGTGGTGGAGGAGGTGGTGGTACAACTACTACCGCTCAAACTGTTGGTGGCGGAGGTGGTGGTGGCGGATATGCTCGTAAAAAAATTACATCATCATTTAGTGGTGTAACTGTAACAATTGGTTCAGCAGGTACAGCAGGAGCATCTGGGGCAAATGCTGGTGGTGCGGGAGGTACTTCATCTTTTGGAGCATTAGTGTCAGCCACAGGAGGTTCTGGTGGTAGTGCTGGTAATACTTCTTTTAGAAATACATCTGGTGGTTCTGGTTCAAGTGGTGACTTAAATTTAACTGGTGGTAATGGTATATCTATACCTACTGGGACGACTTCCAATTCAGGTATAAGCATTGGTGGCACTTGTCCCGTATATGGAGCAGCTGTTGCAAATGGAAGTCAGAATTCGGGGAATGCTGCATTTAACTATGGAAATGGTGGTTCTGGGGCTTCCTCTGGCAGTGGCAGTTCAGGAGCAGGTGGTGCTGGCTCAGCAGGCATCGTCATCGTTTACGAATACGCATAAGGATAAATCATGCAAGCATTAATAGACCCAAGATTTAATAGAGTATGTCAGATTGAACCTGATGACCAAACATTCCCAGTGGCAGAGCCATTGTTTTGGACACCTTGTCCTGACGATTGCACTACGGACTGGACTTACGTTGATGGTCAATTTGTTGCACCTACTCCGGCTGAGTAATGAGCAAAACTCAACACAATGGATTGTTAAGGCGCTGTAGAAAGTGCCATGAGTTTTTTGAAAGAGATAAAAGGGAACACGAGGAATTATGCGAATTGTGCAGATTAAAAGCTGATAAAAAAGGAAAATGACATGGATTTAAGTTTTTTACATTTAGATAACATTTTTGGATTGATATTAACGGCTGGCGCTGTGTACGGTGCTATACGTCAAGATTTGAAAAATATCCACGAAAAAATACAAGATGCTAAAGATTCTAGCGATGAAGCACATCGCCGTATTGATGCTATCTTAATGCAAAAATAATGCCATTAAACACTTTATTTGAAATTCCTTTTGACAATGATAATGAGTGGAAAGCATGGATGCTTGACCATTCATTGCAACATGATACGATTTACCTCAAAATGGCATCATTAGGTAAGCCATTTATAAAGTTTCCGCTAACGGATTCAAAAGACCCTAATGATAAAGATTGGATGAATAACCATCAATTTGAGCATGAAGCAATTTATACTTTATTGGGGTTGGTTGGTATGCCAGATTTGTCTAGTTCAGATTTGGATGACAAACAACAATGGCAAGATTGGCAACAAACGCATCAAGACGTACATACTTACATTAACAATGTGTTAGGAATTTAAAATGGCGCAAATTAATCCAAAATCAGAGCAAATGGTCAATCACATTAAACAAGTGATGGGTAAAGTGCCTTTGCCACAACTAGAACAGTTTTATCAAATGGCGGTTCAATGTTTGCAAAACCCACAAAGTTATCCACAGCTTTTGCAACAAGTGATGCAGACCGGCAAAGTAAAACAAGGTGAATTGCCGCCACAATATGATGAAAAAGTTGTCAAAGCATTGGCGGTTTCTTTACAAATTGCTATTGCACAAAAACGTGCAGAAGGTGGACAGCAACCACAAGGGCAACCGCAAGGCGCACAGCCATTGCAAATGCCAAAAAGCATTTAGTAGTATTTGAAAGGGAAAAAAATGAGTGAGATTACGTATCAGCGCGAATACTGCGATGATGTAGATGAAAGTTGGCTGGAATTGTTTAATGCGCATTATCAAGAGATAGCGTGGAAGCAAGACAAAATACCATTAAGACCAAACTTGAAAAAATACGCTTCAATGGAAGCAAATGGTTCAATGGTGTGTTATACCGCCAGACAAGATGAACAAATTATTGGTTATGCGGTGTGGTTTATTACTGAACACCCACATTACCAAGATACAAAAATGGCAATGAATGACATTATTTATATTGCTAAAGATAAAAGAGGCTCAATGGTGGGCATTAAACTCCTTGAGTATTCTGAACAGAAATTAAAGGGCTTGGGCGTACAGACCATTGGTTTGCACATTAAAAAAGTTTTTGACTGGGGTAGAGTAGCCGAACGAATTGGTTATGAGTGCGTTGAAAGCACTTACCAAAAATGGGTAGGCGATTAGGAGGTTATCATGGGTGTAAGTGCTGTAGTTGGTGCAGTCGTTGATGCGGTAGCAAGCGTAACCGTTGCAGATGTCATTACCGGTGCGGTTGTTGGCGGTGTATTGTCTGGCGTAACTGGCGGTAACATTTTGCAAGGCGCTCTAATGGGTGTTGCTGGTTCTTATATCGGGGCTGGATTAAGCGCAGGCGCAGGTCAACTAGGCGCAAACATGACTGGTGCAGGTGGTGTACTTTCAAGTCAAGCCGCAGGAACAGGTATTAACCTTGCTAATGCTGGTACCGCAGGATTTGGCGCAACAGGCGTTGATTTAGCGGCGGCTGGGGCTGGTCCGGGAATTAATCTTGGATTTGGCGGTGCAGGTGCCGCAGGCGCTATGGGTGGTTCTGCCGCAACTGGTTTGGGTAACATTGCTTACGGTGCTGGCGCTCCTGCTGGTGCTGGTGCCATTTCAACTCCGGGTATTGATGCAATAACTGGTGCTGGCGCGGCAGGTGGCGCAACAACTCCTGCATTAAATATGCCTAATTCAATTTCTGGTATGTCATCTACGCCTAACGTAACTGGCTCTACTGGTGGTGCAACAGGGGGTCCAGCCGCTTCTGGTGCCGCCGCACCTACTTCTGTATCTGCACTTCCTATGGGCGATACAAGTGGCGCAGGAATTAACTTCAATCCTACACAACCTACGGGTGGGGGTGGTTTTGGTGGTGGCGCAACAGGTGATACAACTGCAACCATGACTTCTAATGCTCCAATTGATGCTGGTGCTACTGGCTCAAGCGCACAAGGTTCTGGGGTTCAATTAGGCGGTGGCACTCAAGGTGCCGGTTCAAACGTATTTAAAACACCAAATATTGATGCGGCGGCTGGTGGCTCTACAGGAAGCGGTGCTGGCGGCGGTGCAGGTGCTGGCTCAAGTGGCGCTGGCGGTGGATTTATTGACAAAGCTATTGCAGACGTTAAAAAATTGCCTTCAAGCATTTTGAACAATATATCTCAAAATCCATTGCCGATTGCTATGGCTGGATACAGTTTGTTAAACCAACCAAAATTACCTGCTGGATTAAATCAAGTTGGTGCTAATTCGGCTACGGCTTCTGCGGCTGGTACTGAATTAATTAATGCGGCTAATGCAGGTACAGTAACGCCAGCGCAACAAGCCTCAATTAATGCTTGGACACAAAATGCTATTGCAACTGTTAAGCAATATTATGCACAGCAAGGTTTGTCTGGCAGTTCAATGGAAGCATCTGCAATTAATAATGTGATGATGCAAGCGCAATCACAAACTCAAAACATTATTCAAGCAAACTACACACAAGGCATGGCATTGCTTGGTGCTTCTAATACTGGGAATGTTGCGGTAGCAAATGCAAACATTGCTCAAGATACTGCAACACAACAAATGTTGGCAAACTTGGCTAAAGCAGTCGGTTCATCTGCGGGTCAACAATCTAATCCACAAGGTTAACCTGTGGCTTAAAGGAGTAAAGCATGGCTGATTTAAACGCACAACAACCAGATAATAAACCGCTTGATGTAAGTGCATTGGGCGGTATTAACATAGACCCAGCCAAAATGGGAAAATTTGGTTCTGACATCATGGGTGCTTTTGCCAATGCCAATAAACAACGTGCGGAAGCAAGAGCAGATTACCAAACAACAGTTGCTCCTTTGCAAGCGCAAGAAAAATCTGCGTTTAAAGAACAGCAGGATATTGGTGTTAAGCAGGAAACTGCCGCTAAAGAATACGCTGACTTGACCAAAGAAGAAGCAAATTGGATGGAAAAAAACTATCCAAAAAATGAACCTTTGCCAGAATTTAAACCAGAAAAAATTAACCAACAAGAATTAAATGGTGTGGCTTCAATGGTCATGGCTTTTGCTGTACTAGGTGGCAGGCACTCATTAAACAAAGGTGCGGCTATGGGTAACGCACTTGCTGGCGCTATTGATGGCTACACTAAAGGCAATCAAATTAAATTTGAAATGCAATATAAAGCGTTTAAAACAAACTTTGATAGTTTGGTTCGTACTCGCGAGGAAGAATTAAAGCGCTATGAAAACTTGCTTAATTCTAAAGAAAAAGGGATTCAGTCTAAAAAAGCTGAATTAGAAATTTTAGCGATGGCGCATGGTAACGCTAAAGACAGACAAGCCTTTGCAACTAAATCTATTGAGCAAGCCCATAAATATCTTGAAGATAATTTCAAAGAGATTGAGTCTCATTCTGACAAAATTATTAAAGGCGTTGAATTTATGCAACGTGAAGAAGATAAACTTATTGCTCACCGTGATTCAATGGAAATGAAAAAATTAATGCTTTCATTGCAAAGTCAAAAAACCGGCGGCGGTGAGGCTGGCGCTAGAGCATTTATTCGTGACACTACAGGAAAAAATATTACTGACGATAAAGAAGCGCAAGCAATTCAACAAGGGGTGCTTGGCTTAACTTCTACAGACAGATTGTTAAATAAATTAAAAGACCCAGAAATTCGTACTGGTATGCCATTAATTTTAACTAAATATCAAGAGATGTTACGTGATTCTAATTTAGACCCTAACGCTGAGTTAAGTGATGCACAAGTAAACGATTTGATTAACAAAGCTGGTTCAGCCGCAGTTAATGACCCTCAAGGCAGAAAAATTGGTAAAAACATTGTAATTCTCAAAGAGGCTTTGTTTACTGCGTATCAAGCTGAAAGAGCCGCAGGTGGTAACAAACTTACAGTTCAAATGATGCGTCAAGCGGGTCCGGCATTAGACCCTAAAAACTATCAAAAAGAGGATTACATATCTATTTTGGGTGGCAGAAGGACTGATATTGTTAATCTATTGCATGGATTTAACATGAATAATGATGACATTAGAAGTATGAGTGACCAAATTACTCAAGAAAAACCGTTTGCATCAACCAATACTACCGTATTGCCTGCTGGTATTCCGCCAGGCGCTACAAAAATAGGAACAAGCAAGCCAGATAAAAATGGAAAAGTTCATGATGTATATCAATTAAATGGCGTAAATTATATTCCAGACGAGGAAAAATAATGGCTGAATATAAAGGTGAAGTAATACTTAATAGCAACGAACCTTCCGGTCAATACGTGCCGTATCATGGCGAAGTTGATTATTCTAAGATTGGTACGCCTGCTGAAAAATCACAAATTGCTAGTGAGCAAGATACACGCTCATTGGCTGACAAGATTGTTAGCGCAGGATTAAAAGGTGCGGCATTTACAGTTGGAGCAGAAGGAGCGCTTGCAAAACTGGCTCCTGTAGGCAATGCTTTACGTGTTGGCGGTGAATTATCTACATATTCTGCGGGGCAAACTGCAAAAACTGCATTGGGTGGCGCTGGAATTGGCGTGACAGACGAAGCTGTACATCAAGCATTAGATGCGCTTGTGCCAGATTGGTCACCTACCGCTAAAGAAGCTACCGCATTTGGTACTGTAATGCTTGGGGCTGGCGCTGTTCCTGCCGCCGGTGCTTTATATAGAAGCCTTACGCCTGTGTTGTCACAATCAAACCGATTGGTGCAAGGCGCACAAAAGATAACTAATATCCTTGCGCCAGACGTAGAAAAATTTACTAAATCTAGGTTAGAAAAATTAGCCAAAGGCGATGTTTCAGAAATTAGCGGTCCGGTTTTAGAAAAAATATTAAAACCTTTTGGCGAAAAATCTGCTGAAATTAAAGCAACAATTGAAGCCAAAGACAATGCTATTAAAGAATTAAAAGTAAAATATTCAAAACTTACGCAAGATGAAAAGACACGTCTTGATGGATTAATTCAAGACCGCGAAAAGTACATTGAAGGTTTAGGTAGCCAATTGCCCGGCACTAAATCTGCGTTTAATTATGGGCGCGACCGCTTTTTGCCAGACAATCCTAGCGAAGTGGGTGCAGAAGCGCGTACTGTAATTGTTACTAATTATGAAAAAGCAATTGATACAAGGGCTAAAGCCGCTAGTACCGATTACAAAGAAATGATTGATGATGCCGAAGCCAAAGAAAAGCGTGGCATGACGGTATTAATGACTGATTCACACAAACAAATGGTTGCATACATTGATAACCTTTTGACCAAAGTAAATTTGCGTGAAGACTTCAACAATCCATTGATGACATTAAGAACAGCGTTGACTAAAGGCGCTGAAATAAATTTAAGCGAAACTGATAGAAAGCTAATTGCTTTGCGTAAAGGTATTTCATTAGACCAAGTGCCAGAAAAAATGTTTTTACAACCGACAATGGAAGGTATGGAAATTGTTAGACGTAAACTAAATGACGTTGCGTTTCCTGCTATTGGTCAGCCACAAGGCTTTAATGCTATTGGCGCTAAAAACGCTGAAAAGATTGGTGAATATTTAGACAAGTCAATGTCTGAATTTAGTGGTTATGGCACCAATAATCCATATTTGAAATACAAAGAAAATTATAAGAAAAACTCTGAATACATCAACAAAGTGAAAACTACGTTTGGTGAACAATTTAAAGAAAAAGAAGATGTTTTTTGGAAAGCGCCTGCCGGTCAATTAATTAAAAACATGGCAAGTTCACCAGAAAACTATGAAAAATTTGTAGGATTGGTTGGCAAAGATAAAGCGGATGCAATGGTTTCTAAATACTTTGTACATGAATTTGAAAGCCGGATGCAGGGTGGCACAAAATCTGCGTTTGAATTTATGAAAGAGAATGAAGCCGTGTTGATGCAAGTGTCTGCTAACAAAGATATTCAAAATGTCATTATGAAAATGCGTATTGCAGAGGATGACATTGAAGGTTTTAAAACAGAGATAAAAAAATTACAAGGCGCACACCCAGTGGAAACAGAAGCAATGAAAGGTGCGCGTACACAACATGAAGCGATTGAAAAAGAAAATGTTGCTCATGCTGTAGAAGCTAAAGAGATTGATAAAGTATTAGAACAGGTAGGTAACGACCCAGAGCGATTAGCTAAAGTGGTCAAACTTACACGCGACCCTATTTGGCAAGAGCGTATTGGTCAGTTTGTTAATACGCCAGAGCAAAAGAAAGCATTTGTAGATGCAGTTGCTATTACGTTAAAAGACACGCCTCCTAACCAAGTGGTAGAAGTATTTAAACGTGACATATTGCCAACGATTAGACGCATTGGTATTAGTGGTGGTACCGGTGAGGTAGGGTTGTCTTATATTGAAAGCACTATTAAATCTATTGAGCGCCTTCAAAACAGAAGCGTAAAAGAAAAAGCGATGGTTGATTTTACCCGTAGGCTTTTAGGGGCTGGTGGCAGTCAAACTCCTATGGGTGGAATTCCCTTAATTGGCAATTTTGTAGAAAGACCTGTGACTACTGTAAAAGGCATCTATAACAAATTAACGGCACCTAATGAATTGCCTCCACCCCTAAAATAAATTTTTCAACTATAAATTATATTGATTATGGCACAAAAACAAACTACTATTAATCCGTCAATTGACAAAGCCATTAAAGCGGCTTTAGCATCCGCAGAGGATTTTAAAGAGCGTATGATGGCGATTAACGCCGCAATTAAATGGGAGGCAGTTAAGTTAAAAGCCACCGATGATGATTTTGGCACTCACTTTATGGATGATGATGACGATGGACAACAAGTTTCTGATACAAGCGATTAATTTAGCAATGGGTTTACTTTCACGCCGCATATTTGCATTTTTATCTTTGCTTTTAACTGCTGGTGGGTTTGTATGGTGTTTAGCGCAACCAGATGTATTAAGAATTATTAGCGCTAGTATTTTTGGTGTATTTTGCCTTTTATATCAAGGTAAAGACACTGAAATTAAACAGGAGGTAACAAATAATGAGTAAAGATTTAATGCCGGGTTTTAGCCATCCGTTTCATGGCACAACAAATACAAGTTTTCAATGTGATTATGGTGATATGCCATCACGTGTAAGGGAAAACGCAAAAGGTAACGCATCATTTATGGGTGTACAACCAAAACCAAAGGCTTTTCAGCCATTTTTCCGTTTTGGTGAATCTATTAACGGCGGCACTAACGGCGCAAACAAACGTACCGTTGTGGGCGGTCGTGGCGTAGGTCAACCTACTTCATTGGCTTACAATATGGAATCACAAGGCATTAAATTAGTTAAATGAAAGTAATTAATATTTTACGCGGTGAAACTAGCGATGAAGGCACTTTTGGGCTTTTAACGACTGATGGGTTTTATTGCCATACCGGTGAATTGGTTTGGAATGATAATGAAAAAGACAAGTCGTGCATACCAGCCGGTACATACCAATGCGTGTGGCATAACTCGCCATCTAAAGGTTGGGTGTATATGGTGCAAGATGTACCCGAACGCGACAACGTGCTTATTCACGTGGCTAATTACTGCGGTACTCCTCCAACTTATAAAAGCGATTTATTGGGTTGTATCGGCTTGGGATTGGGCTTTGGGCAATTGCTTGGGCAAAAAGCGATAACTTCTAGTGGTTTGGCTATACAACAGTTTAATGCGTTGATGAATAAAGAGCCGTTTACCCTTAACATAAGGTGGATTGAAAATGTTGGTGAAGGTAATACATGATTGGCTTACTGAACCGGACAATAAAACCTATTGTCTTGTTAAAGCCATTGCGGCATCTGGCACATTGGTTTTTTTTGGGTGTTCTATTGTTCACGTGGTCGCTAACCATGTTTTTAATTTCACCGATTTTGGTGTTGGGTTGGGTAGTATCATGGCTGGAGCAGGCGGTGGATTAATGTTAAAAAAGGATACGCCACAATGATTGGATTATTAAGTTTTTATTGGAAGCCATTATCTATTTTGGCACTATCGTTTGTTATTACGACTTACATTGGTTATTTGCGCCATGAAGCTAGTTCAGAAAAAGCCAAAAACATACAATTGCAATTGCTTAATACGCAATTAGTAGAGGATGTGCATCATTGGCAAGATACTGTTATTGACCAAAACAAAAAAATTGATGATTTAAATGCGGCTTTTAATTTAATGACCCGCCGTGTTGATAACGCTAATGCGTATATTCAAAAAATAAACGTGGAATCTGCTAGTAAATTAGATGCACTTAAAAAATACTATGAATCCATCCCCGATAGCGATAGCTGTGAGGCTGTAAAAAACATTCTTAATGCGGATGTACCAAATGTTCACTAAAATCGTTTCTGCGCTCATTCTGTGCTGTTTGGCGGGATGTACGCCGCAATATGTAAAAAAAGAGCCTTGCATACCGGTGGAGATACCAGTTTACAAGGCTTGTAATGTGCAAATTCCAAAAGCGCCAGATTATGCGTTTGATAAAACTACTCCTCAAAATCCTCTGACTGTGCGAGTGAAGTCACTAATGACAGACCGCCTTTTGAGCCGCGACTATGAAAATCAACTGCGCGCTCTGCTTGAAGCGTGTTCAAATCCACAATCCGAAGGTTTAGCGAAGTAACACATAAACCGGTTTTCATGTCATATAGGGAACCGGTAATCACATCCGCATAATAGCGACCAATTTTGGTTTCTACTTGTGCAAATTTCTTCACCTTTTCACCTTCTGGCGTTGCAAGCGTAAATTTATGCTTTTTCATTTTATCTAGCTTGGCTACAGAAGCGTGTGCTAAACACAATCCATCGCTAGACATAGAAATATTGCTTGGGTTATATCCCATTATTGCTCCTGTAGGGTGGGGCTACTAACACGTCTTGTCAAAGGACTTTTTGTTATTCGTTAATAATAAAAGTTTGTGCTTTCGCCCCATTGATTATTAAGATTTACGTGGGGTACGTAAACCAGTTTCAAATTCTAGTATTGCCATGCTTTCCGGTGATACGCCTTTATCAAAAGCCTCTTGCAAAGCGTTTTCACATAGTTTCTGACGTTCTAAATACGCTTGTTCAATCTCTTGTAATTCAGTTTGTTCACACATGAAGTTTCCCTTTCATTTCATTTTCAAGTTTAATAATTTTATCGTCACGGTCTTGCCAGTTAAGTTTGGCGGTTAATGGTTCATCGCGCTTGAGGCTTTTCATCCATTCCATACCATTCCAATACGCTAAAATCCAATACAATTCATTGCCTACACGATACAATCCTATTTCTGTAGGCGTTTCAGCATAATCATGCCATTTTAAAGAAGGTTCCATCTTTTCCCTTTCGGCAACTATGCCGTTCACCTAAATAATCATAAAGCATCCAACTACCGTTTTCCTGCTTCCATTCAAATCCTACTTCATTGCAATACTTGCATTGTATTTTAAAGCGTTCCTGTGGCTCATAATCACGCACATGGTCTGCATAGTCTGGGTCATTACGCATATTAGTCATCATCCACCTCTAGTTTAATTTTGCCTAACAACACACTATCCCATCCCTCAAGCGGTTCTTTATAAACTGATACCATTTCAGCATTAAAATACACATACAAATACTGTGGTTCTTTAGGCTGTGGTTTAATGCG
>JGI24890J29729_1000306_pt1 | contig 34814 bp, 34 predicted proteins | sample FreactcultureFD7_FD_29729 | JGI IMG/M metagenome (IMG submission 29729)
GTGCACAATCAAGAGCATGAGAGGTTGGCAAGCGTGTTGAATCTTGACAATCCATTTCAGTTGTTGGATAGTGATTGGAACGTGGAAGAAGACTTTTATGACTGGTTGGGAGTTCACCTAACCATACATCAGCAAATACAAGTCGCATTGAAAGTGGCATCATAATGGCAACAATATCTAAACAACAGATTGCTAACTTTGTAGCAGCCAATCTGGACAATCCTCAAGCAATTGCAGATGCTGCTGCACAGTATGGTGTGTCCTCTTCTGACATAGCCAGTGCCATGAATGTTAAAGTAGATGATGTTAGCAATTACTTTAATAACGCAAGTGTTGCAGCCCCCCCTGTCACTATTGCTCCTACACCTGCTCCCAATCAATTTGTAGCAGGTACAGCTCCAGGTACAGTGGGCGTAAGTTATGGGCAAGCCTCTNGTGACTTGATAGGACAAGTACAACAACAGAATCCTGAGTTAGCTACTGCTTTACAAACAGGTACAGCATCTGTTGGCTTTAATGCAGATACAGGTACTTATAACTTAATTGACACGCAAACAGGTGCACCTATAGGTGGCAACTACCAAGTACAAGTAGGCACAAATGGAGTGGGTATCAATATACCTACGGATAGTGGAGCAGTTTTACAGGCATCTGTAACTACAGATCAAAGTGGCGCTATTGCTCCTGTCACAGCATCTCAAGTTTATAACACTGGATTAAACGCTGGAGCTGGTGGATTTGCAGGTGGTGTTAATGTTATCGCTAACATGGCTATCACGGCAGCTGCCAGTTATGTCTTACCAGGCGTTGGTGAATTATTATCAACTGAATTGGGAGTATCAACTGCTACTGGACAAGCTTTGGCTCAAGCTGGATTACAAATTGCAAATGGTGGCGATCTTAAATCAGTTGCTATATCAATGATAGCTGGCCCAGCAGGTGTAGATTTACCAACTGATGTTAGAAGTGAATTATCAACTATAATTTCTGATCCACAAACATTGGCAACAGCAACAGATGCTATCACTAGAGCAGCCACAACATATGCATCTACTGGATCAGGAACTGACGCATTACAAGCCGCGGCTGGTTCAATTGTACAATCTCAAGTAACTGGTGCAACAAACTCAACAGCTTTGGGAGCTGGTGTAGGTACATTAGTGCAAACAGGTTCTATAGATGCTGCAGCCACAGCATTAATAAACACAACAGCATATAACGCTGGTACAAATAGTTCTTTTGTTAAAGATACATTAGGGTTAACTAATCCACCAAATGCGAATGGCACACAAACATCGCCTGTGACAGGGGGAACGAATCTATTACCTTCAGTTTCGCTACCTCCAGTTACAGGACCTGCCCCCGTAACAACTGGTCAATGGACTCCAGTCGATCAAATCACGCCCACATCTCAAACTCCAACAAGCGTCATAGATCCTAATGTACAAACTATAATAGATCAATTATCTACTAATCCTACTGTAGCGGGTGGCCCGCAAATTGCAGGTTTAGGTACAGATATATGGAATTTATTAACTGGACAAACTCCAACAATACAACCAACAACTCAACCATCAACTGAACCTAGCACACCTCTAACGATGGGTCAATTAATGGCAACCAATCCAACTGATGCAGCTATATTAGATTCAAGTCAAATGCAACCAGCTAATATAAGTGCAGGAGAATATATAACAAATCAATCAGTTGATTCTAAATCTGATCCAGGACACACATTTTATACATCAACAGTAAATGGTAATACTTCAGATGGTGTACCTTATAGCTATACAATTACATATGAACCTGCGACAGGTACTGTAAACTATGTAACTTCAATTCCAAATGCTACAGGTGGTTATAATATTACTAGTAGTAAAGTTCCCCCAACGTTTGTATCTCAAAAACAAAATGGAACTCCAACTGCTGTACCTATAGTAACACCTAGTTCTATAACAAAAACTCAAACAAGCGCAACGAATCCTGTATCACCTATTACTAGTCCAGCTCCAGTATCACCTACTGTTCCTACAGCACCGGTTGTTCCTACAGCACCGGTTATTCCTACAGCACCGGTTGTTCCTACAGCACCTGCTACTAATACATCTACATCTACTTTAACTGGACCAGTAGGACCTTCTCAACCAACGACTCAAACATCAACAGTACCTATAGTACCTGTTAACCCAACTGCTTCAACTGGAAATACAGGTGTTATACCTGGCACGACTTTGCCTGGCACTGTTCCAACAACTGTACCAGGTACTGTTGCAACAACTCTACCTGGCACTGTACCAACGACAACGCCAGGAACAAGTACATCAACTACTCCCGGAACATCAACAACGCCGGGTACAAGTACAACGCCGGGTACAAGTACAACACCTGGAACGTCAACTACTCCCGGAACGTCAACTACTCCCGGAACGTCAACTACTCCACCAGTAGTAACGCCTCCTGTAGTAACTACTCCACCTGTAGTAACTACTCCACCTGTAGTAACTACTCCACCTGTTGTTACAACCGAGCCTCCCGTAGTTACACCACCTGTTGTTACAACCGAGCCTCCCGTAGTTACACCACCTGTAGTAACTCCACCTATAGTACCAATTGTTGTGCCTCCTAAAGTTACAACACCAGTAGTTACTCCAGTTGTACCTACTATAGTTCCACCAATGACTCCACCAACGTTACCAAATACAACAGGTGCAGGATTAAATCCAGGATGGATTGCACCACCCACATATTATAAAAATACGACTCCATCTCAAGCACAATATTATTGGGGAGCGCATCCATATCAACCAGGCCCAACGTTTAATGCATCGTTATATAATCAATTACCAAATGCACCTGCAACGCCATGGGGTGCAACCAATGCACAAAAAAGCGCATCAGCTGCTGATATCTTAGCTGCCTTGCAAGGTCGTTATCCTTTATTAGGTACTACGACAGAACAAATAGCGGGAGCAATTGCACCCGCTAAAAAATAAAAACTAAATACACTAAAGGAAACTTAATTATGAGTATGGGAAAATCAACAAGTTATCAGACGCCTACTCTGACTCCAGAACAAACGGCACAGATTCAAGCGCAAACTGACTTTTTTACAGGTACAATTGCGCCAACGTATACAGGTGCAGTACAAGGTGCAACAAATGTATATAATCAAAATGCAGGTGGCGTACTTAATGCGGCACAAAATCAAGCTAGCATAGCAGGTCAAGCACAACAAGCATTAGGTTCAACTGGTGAATCAGCTTTAAATACAGGTGTTACTGGTTTAGAAAGTTTATTTTCTCCCGATTATGAATCAAATCAAATTGCATCAGCATTAGCACCCGCTCAAGCACAATATCAACAAAACTTAGCTGGACAACAAATGGCATTTGGTGGAGCAGGTCAATTAGGTTCAGCAAGACAAGCATTAGCAGGTCAACAGTTAGCTGGAACTAATCAAGCATTGCAAGCACAAACTGCCGCACAAATACAAAGCAATATAGCACAACAAAGAGCATCAGCTGGTTCTAATTTAGCTCAATTAGGTCAAAGTGGATTAGGTCAAGCGATGGGTGCAGCAAATCAGCAAGTTACAGCCGCAATGACACCACAACAGTTATACAATCAATATGCATCAGTAATATTTGGTACGCCAGCCGCATCTTATTCACCTAACTTTGCTGGTACACAAGGTCAGCAATCAGGTAAAAGTTCGATTGGTGTTACTAACCCATTAGCAGGATTCTAATATATGGCTTATACACAACAAGATTACACAATGCCAATTAATGGCGAGGATACAGAAGAAGAACGTAAACGTAAAGAACAAGCTGCGGCTGATGCTCAACCAGTTAAACATACAGTAGAAACTAATCCTGTCACTGGTGAACAAACAATGAAGATTGAAGGTAATGTTAAAGATTTGACAGCAGCCAATCCATATACACCTACTGTTACAGCACCAATTGCGCCCGAATCTATTCAGCCTCAAACAAATAATTTTCTAACACAAGCGTCTCAAGTTGCACAAGCTATTCCTCAAGTTCCTCCACCAGGCGCAGGTATACAAATTGCAGGTGCTATGCAAATGCCTCCCCCACAACAACAAAGTCAAGTTGGACCTGTAGCACCTGTAGCACCTGTAGCACAAGCGCAAGGATTAGGTCCAGAATATGCTCAATATGAAACTCAGCAACCTGTAGCTAAAATGCAACCACCAGTTGCTCAAATGCAACCACCAGTTGCTCAAATGCAACAACCGGCTGCTCAAATGCAACCACCAGTTGTTGAACCGCAACCTGGTTCAGCTGCATATATGAATCAAGAAGCGGCAACGCCAGTCTCTAGTCATGCAACACAAATCTTAGCTCATGCTAATAATCCACAAGGCTTATTAGGTATGGCATCAGATCCTAATGTACCAAAAGACTTTCAAGTACTTGCAAGAAAAAAAGCTGCTGAATCATTAAACAATCAAATGGGTGTAGAAAAAGCACAAGCACAAATTGCATCAATGAGTGAAAATGATTTGGCAAAAGCTTTACGTGAAAAGTCAACCGGTGGCAGTTGGTTAAAAGCAATTGCATTTGGTATGTTGGGTATGACTCAATCAGCACAAGATGAAGCTGCCAAATTGGGTTTAGGTAAAGAACAAACTATATTAGGTGCAGATAATAAACCCTATATAGTTAAAATGGCTGCTAATGGTACTCCAATAGAAGGTTACAATGCTGAAACAGGTACAAAATTAGATGCAAAAGAATTAGTTGGTGTAGTAAGTCAAGCATCATTACAAAAAGGTACAGTAACACATACTGGCAAGATGCAAGATATTACAACTGGTGATATTTATTATGAACAAACAACACCACAAGGTATTAAATTAGTAAGTCCATCAGGTAAACTATATGCGGGTTCTAGTTCAAACTTAAGAGCATATGGAATTGGTTCAGATATTGGTACTAAAAATCAAATTCAACTTAATGAATTACAAAATAAACTTGCATACGCAGGACCTACTGAAAGAACTAAGATTGTTGCTGAAAATGAAGCCAAATTTGGACCTTTAGATCCAAATACAAGAGCGCAAGCATTAGGTCAAGTAACAGGTACTGTTCCAACACAACCTCAAGCGGCTGCTCCAGCTCAAGCTCCAGTACAACCTCAAGCATTTACTGCACCATCTCAGGCATTAATGCCCGCAGGTATACCAAGTACTAGTCCTTTACCATCAGGATTCAAGATGCCATCAATAGCTGCCAATGCACCAACTATTAATGCTCCTGTTGCTCCTACAGCATATATGCCAGGTGGAAATACAATTGCAGGCAGAGAACAAGCACAAGCTATAAACAAAAGACAACTAGAAGAAAATATTCAAGTTGGCGGTAAACGAACCGAAAGTTTTAATAAGATATTAGATGAAGAAGTTCGTCCACAAGCACAAGCAGGTGATGTTGTAAGTAATGTACGTAAACAACAATTTGCTATATTTGATAGACCTGGTGTTGATGCCAATAAACTATTTGGTTTATATAATGCAGCCGGCGAAGATCCAACAAATCAAAAAATAGCAATTATACGTGATGTATTCGGTGGTATATATAAGCCAGAAACTGAAGTTTCAAATCGTTTAGCGCAATTAGATTTATCTCCACAAGAAAAATCAGCATTGCAAGAATATAATATTGCTAATCAACGTATCAATGCTGCAACATTGAAACAAACTGCTGGACCTGGTTCAGTATCAGATGCAGAACAAAAAGCTAATCGTGAAAGTAATGTTGATCCAACTAAGATACCTGCGTTGGGCGCATATAACGCAATGGCTCAAAGTCAATTTAATGGTGATCAAGCAAGATATAAAGCTGATTGGGCTGATAAGCAAACAGCTACTAATGCATTGCAATTAGATAAAGCATGGCGTAAAGAGCAAACAGCATTAAATCAAATGTATGGTGATATTGCTAAACAACGTGCAGAATTTATTAGTAAAAACGGTGCAACAACTAATGCAGTACGTGAAGGATATAAGAAATATTCTATTCCAGAATATGATCCAGCGACAGAATCATGGAAAAAGACAAAACCATTAGCTACAATATTTGGAAAATAATATGGACGAACAATTACAACAAAAAATCGATGCAGCTAGAGCTGCCGGATATACTGATGACGAAATTAATCAGTATGTTCAAACAATGGATCAAACTGTACCAGATCAAATACCAACGCAACGTTCAGAACAAAATGCTGGTTTAGCTGAAGGCATAGGTGGCAAAGCATTAGAATATGGGGCTGAAGCCTATGCTGGTAAAAAGTTAATTGTAGATCCATTAATATCAGCAATTAAAACTAGAATAACTCCACCAACAGCACCAATTGCTCCTGCTGTTGCTCAAGCACAACAAGCTACTGGTACATATGGTAAACCTATTTTAACATTACAACAAGGTGGTATTGCACCTAACGCTGGTCAACAAGCTTTTAATCAAATGGGACAGCAATTAACTAAAACTCCTTTACCATCACCTAGCATGATGCAACAAGGCATGAACTATGCAAAACAAATGCAACAAATTGCAGCTAGTAAAGTTATGCCAGCATTAAATTTTGCAAGTAAAGCTATCATTCCAGCGCAAATAGCTATGGGCGTAGGTTATACTAGCCCAGAAGAAATCGCAATATTGAAAGCGGCAGAAGCTCGTAAAAGAGCGCAAGGTTGGAAACCATTAAACGAAAGATAATAAATGGCAATAGCAGATCAACTTACAAAAGCACAAAATTAAATAATATTATGAATACACAAGAACAACTGACACAAATCTTTAAGAATAACTTTGTAGCATACTTTCGTAGTCATGCCGCACATGTGAATATTACTGGAAGAAACTTTCGCAGTGATCATAAACTACTTGAAGGTGTTTATGAACGCAGACAAGAACAGATTGACAGAATTGGTGAGCTATTAAGAACCATGCAAGAATATATGCCTTGTGATATCAATGATGTTGTATCAGAAAGCAATATCCCAACAGATGCAATTGAAGGCACAAGTGATTATTTGTTAGAACAAGTAATGATGGATTTGGAACATTTATTAGATGATTTTAAGACATTGATAATGATTGCAGACAATGAAGGTTATGATGAGATAGGTAACTATGCTCAAGACCAAGCATTAGATATTGAAAAATCTATTTGGATGTTAAGAGTAACGTTAGAGTAAGTCAAGACGGCACGAGTGCTATCAAGAACCCAGATGATTTTCCGTCTTTCTAACTGGGGCATCATGGAATTGGCAGGCCGGTTTGTAAAGCACTCAACTTTTTATAAGCGTAAGAACCACGAACTGAGTAACCTTTTTGAGCATGTAACTTTAAGAAACCTGCTTGATCATTACGCATAGTGGTTGAACATATGATTGGTATGTTTGTTAATTTAGCATATGATTCCCAAAGTTGCATCATATCTTTAATTAATCTGACACGATCTCTAGCTGAAAGTTGTAAATTTACATGAGCTATTTTTATAACAAGCATTTGATCATCAGACCAAACTGTCTTTTCATTAGTAGAGGCCCATGTATAAGCTAAGATTTTACCAGTTGAATCTTTTGCTACACTTAATAGTTCACTTAAAGGAGAATAAAACTGATTAACAACTGCTAATGTTATATTTCTGCTGTAAATGACAGGCGAGGGTTTGAAGATTTCATCAATCTCAATTTGAAAATGTTGTTCAGCCATATTAACAATTTCAGGGATATCTGTACCATTTGCTGGTACCCAGTTATAATTAATCATACTTTTCCTTTCGATATGCTATTTAACTTAAATTTAGAATGATAAATACAATTATGAAAAAAACTATAGAAACGAATATTGAACCAATTGTCGAACCAATAATGCCTACAGAAAAGAAAAAGTATGCGGGTAAGGGCGGTGCTCGTCCAGGTGCGGGTAGACCACGTGGTTCTAGTCAAGAAATTAGTGTAAAATCTTTATTAGAAACGATTAAAACTAAGTCTGGTGGCAAAGATTATGAAGAATTACTAGTTGCAGATTTTTTTGCAGCTAGAATAGCAGATCCAGCTTTGGCTCACAAATATCATCATTTGATATTGAACAAAGTTATGAACACATTAGCTAAAATTGAAGTTACAGATTCGGCTGATGCAGTAGAAACTAAAAAATTAGCATTTGCTGATGCTTTAGCTAAACTAGTAGAAATTAAGGAAGAATAAATAATATTATGCCATTAATCAAATCAACAAGTAAAAAAGCATTCTCAAAGAATGTGAAAAAAGAAATCGCAGCTGGTAAACCCCCAAAGCAAGCAGTTGCAATCGCCTATGCAGAAAAGCGCACGGCAGCTAAAAAAACTAAAAGGAAATAAAATGAAATCAGCAAAAGATCAATCAGACAAAGATTTATCATTCAATGGTCAAGGTGGAGACGGATTTAGTCACAATTCTAGATCAACCAGCGTACAAGTTAACAAATGGTCTGGTCATGCAAATGATGGGCGATTAGTTGATAAGGGTCGTGGCCCCACAGTAGGTAATCAAGATCATAGAACTATGGCCGTAGGTCCTTCAGCAACTCGTGATGCATATAGAGCTGCTCCAACAGCAAGCGTACCAAGTACAAAGATAACAAATATTGATAGCATTAAAGGTGCGGCACAATATCGTGGTCAAGGCGGTACTGGCGTAGATAAACCAAAGAATAATTGTTCAATTAACTTTGGCCCTAAAAGTCAATATTGATAGGAATATAAAATGAACGCATATCAAGTTACAGGCTTAACTCACGCAGTTACTGCTACATCAAGTAGCAGTTCAATTAACGTTACGCCAACAGAAGCTGGTACAAGTTTTAGCGGCGCAGGCGGCCCTTACTTCTTAAAAATTACTAATGGTAGTAGTACTGAAAACATTTACTTTGCTACTGGCACAGCAAATTTAACAGCAAAGATACCAACAGGTGATGGCGCTAATAGAGGTAGTTGTGTAGTTCCAGCATATGCTGAAGTTATTGTACAAGTCGCCGCGCAATCAGATACACCGGTAACAATTTATGTTGCGTCAATTGCGGCAAACTCAAGCCCAGTGTATATTACACCAGTGGTATTAATTTAAAGGAAACAAAATGAGTAACCCACAAGAAAAAGCAATAAATCAAAAACGCGGCCCTACAGTAGGTAATGCTGGTACAACATCAAAACGTAATGATTTTATGGATGCTAAAAGTAGAAGCTCTAGTGAAAAATCAACTTTAGCTCGAATGGTCACTAATGCATTAGAAATGCGTGGACGTGGTCAAGCTGGTTATGTTAACCCAGCATTAGAAAGTTTACACGATAATACAGGGCCCAAAACTAACCCAACAGCTAATGGATCTGGTTTATCTAACAAATATAAACAGCCTAAAAAATAAATAGTTAAATAAAGAAAGCAAGCATGATTCACATGCTTGCTGTATAGTTCATCGAAAGGAAAAAGAAATGAAAAAACTAAACACACCAGCGGTAGAAAATATATGGGATGAGACAATCGATCCCGTTACATTAGAACCTGAAGTTACTGAAGAAAAAACAGTTCAAGTTTCTAAACAAACAAAAACAACAAAACAAATTAAATCAGCCCAATCAGATTTTGATCTTGAAGGTCTAATGACCGACTTTCCAACAGCTAAAGATTTGGAAAGATTTGTATATGATGAAACATCAGTTGTGCTTAACTTAAAGGGCAGAGCTAACAAGTTAAAATATCAAATTGCATTAGATGTATTGAATGGAGAAGATATTGATCCAAAATATATTGGTGGCAATAATCCATATATTGATAAAGCAGAAATGATCCCAACTGAAGACTTAAAACCTACTCCTGCTCGTGATCCTGCATTACCCGATCAAGCTTTAATACAAAATAGTTTTTATTCGCCCTTTATTGTTCATCCAGATCCAGATATGCGAGCGCAAGATAAAAAAGTACATATGCTATTTCGCAAATATAAAAATGGTATGATTAGTTATGAAATCCTAGGGCCATTAGAACAAAAACCATATGGTGAAAAGATTGACAAATTTGGTCGTATACGTCCAGAGATTATCAAATGGATTGATCCAAGAACAGGTGAACAAACTGTTATGCGTGAAGATGGAACATTAACTCCTCAAGGTAAACGTTTAAGAGCAACTATGCAAACATTTAGAGTTAATAATACTAATCAATGGGATGTATGGATTGATCGTGAACTAGTGGGATTAGAAGATTCTGTTGCTCATAACGTATGGGATTTATCAAAATGATTATGCGAACAGACGGGACAATAAGTCCTAGCTTTAGAGATAAAGAAATTGCCGATGCTCAAAAATTAAAAGAAGAGCATTTAGTTAAAGATACTTTAATTTTACAAAAAGTCAATAATGCACATAGAGAAGCTTTTAGAACTCGTTTTCCTGGTCAAATCGAACATTGTATGCGTTTGACAGCAGAAAGATTGCAAGGTTTATTAACTAAAAAATCATCAGATATGACAGATACATCAACATGGTCTGGTTCAGCAGCTGAAATTCATGATTTATCCCATGGCTTATATTATTTGTCAATTATGAATCAACATTATCCTATGGAGCAAGAATGACATACGGCGGCAGACTTAATATAACATGTAATGAAGATAGTTCAATAGACATCGAATCAAAATGGTTCGGTGATCACTTGTTTATAACATGGCGCTTTAATCACGATGATACTGGCTTATCAAGTAAAGATATGAATTTGACAAGAGAAGAAGTTGAAGATGTTATTCAATATTTAACCGATAGACTTAACGACAAACGGACTGATTAAATGATTGGTTCAGAAACTCTTATGGCGAGAGCTTTACGTTGGGTTGTTGATCAAAATAAACTTACTGTTGACAGTTTAATAACTATACCAGGTCCCATGCGTGATCAGCTTGAGGATCTGGCTATTGCTGTAGCTGATGATATGAAGTATAATCAATTAAAATACTTTAGACCATTTAATCATCAATTAGAATTTTTTAAGACAGGTACAAGTGAACGAAGAGGGATCTTGGCTGCCAATCGAATAGGTAAAACAGTCTCAACTTGTTATGAAACAGCTATGCATTTGACTGGCATATATCCTGATTGGTGGGAAGGTTATAGATTTAAGCAAGCTATTACATGTATGGTAGCTGGCGAAGGTTGGTCACAGGTTGCACTTGTTTTACAAAATGAATTATTAGGAACACAAGATGTTAAAATTCAAGAAAATATTGGCACTGGCGCTATACCTCGTGATTGCATTAATGTTGCTACTATGCGGAATGATGGAGCTAATTGCATTGGCGTTGAAATCAAGCACACTACAGGTGCTAACAGTTATCTCTTATTTGCTAACTATACACAAGAAGTTAGACAACTACAAGGTTTCAAATTAAACTTAGCTGTATTTGATGAACAACCCCCAGATGATTTCTTTTCGGAAATTGTAACTCGTACTGCAACTACACAAGGTAAAGTTTTGTGTTCGTTTACTCCACTTAAGGGCTTGAATGGATTAGTATCAAAATTTTGGAATCGAGAAGAAGGATATGAATATATAAGAGTAGCTTGGGATGATGTACCTGAATATGATCCGTGGGGACAAGCATTCTTATTAATGTCAACTAGAAGACAATTAGAACGAGATTACTTACCACATGAACGGGAAGCTCGTATAGCTGGTAAACCTGTTATGGGTAAAGGTGCTGTATTTCAAATTACAAACTGGCCCTTATATAAAACAGGTGAAATTGATTTTCAAAGATTACCAAATATACAACGTATCATTGCATTAGATTTGGGATTAGTAAATGATAAAACAGTAATATCATTAATGTATTGGGAACCATATGAAAGAACAGCATATTTACATAAACAAATTGTGGTGCAAGGTATTGAAGAAGCTGTACCAACTCAGTACATCAATCATTTACTTCGGCCTGAAGTGTTTGGTTGTCCTATTGTTTTACCTGCTGATGCAAGTACTCAAGGGCGATATACTATGAGTGCTAATTCAATTCGTGAACTATTTGAACAATATGAACTTAATGTTTATGAAAAAGCTATTATGAATCCAGCTGACTCAGAAGGTAGAATTTCAAATCACAAAGCATATGGTATAAATCAGATGCGTCAAATGTTAGAAGTTGGATCATTAATGATTAATGAAAACTGTACTAATTTTTTGAAAGAAGCTCAAAACTATTTTGTAGACGAAAAGGGCAGATTTTCAGATCCAGACGATTGTATAGATTCAGCTAGATATGCAATATTAGGTTGCTTAAATGGAATCGCTGAACCTTGGGATAACAGAACTCCCCAACAACGAATGATGAGTCAAAGAGATCGTTATGTTATAAAAGACAATTCAAACAAAGCTGAATGGAAACGTATATTCAATCCAAGTTAGGAGATCTAGCTCTGTTTCAAAAGTATAAATACAAGTTATAAAGGTAAACCCTCACTATGTTAGATATAAAAAATATACCAATCAGCGATATTAACCAAAATAAGAATATCAATGCTAGATTCGTCAGAATGAAGAATCAGATGGATACTAAAATGGCTAGTTATCTTAGATATTTAGGAACTAAAAATGCAGTTAATAGAGCCACAGACTATCACTACTTATGTCTCGCTGTTACTGATTCTACAGCCCCTGTTAACGGGATTGATTACATTCATCCTTCAGTTAAACCAGTGGTTGATTATGCAACAGCGGTGATTGCAAAAGGCTTAATGCCAAATGGTGAAATTAACTTTGAATTTGTAGCTGATAGTGAAGAAGACGAAACTGCGGCTAGACAAGCAACTGAAATGGTCAAGAAAATTGTTAATCAAATGAATGATCCACATTTTATTTTAGAACGATGGATTATGGACGCTTGTATGCATAAGAATGGTATGATGATGATCAAACCAGTTAGAGAACAAATTGTTCGTTATGTAGAAACACAAGGTACACAAGATCAATTAAAAGCGTTTGAACAACAAGCTGGCGAATCAGGTTTAACTGCATTTCGTCAATCACGTAGAAAATTAAATGTTGATTTACAAAAAGCAATTGCTGAAGTTGAACAATTGTTAGGTGAACAAAAGAAAGCTCATGCTGGGCAAATTGTAGACAAATATTTAGAAACAATGCATAATACAGAAGATGAAAATCCAAACGAAACTATGCAAGATGAGTTAGCTGAAATTCAAAGTGGTCAATTTGAATCTGAACAAGAAATTCTTAAAAATGCAATTAATAGAAACACAATCTATATTGCAAAATACAAGATGACAGGTTATAATATTAATGTTAAATTTCATCCTATAGCACAACACTATTGGATTTGTGATCCTACATGTCCTGAAATGAAAGATCAACCATTCTGTGGTTATTATGATCCAATGACAATTCAAGAATTAGCTGATTTGTATCCAGGAGTAAATTTAGAAGAAGTTAGATTACATGCTCAATATAATATGAATGGAGCATATCAAGCTGGTTCAGTTCTTAACAACTTAGCTATTCATGCAAGAGATTCAGTACCTGTTATGGGTATACCTGTTTCATCAGCGGCATCAGCAGATCCAGATTCACGTATGGTATCAGTTGTAACTGTATGGAACAAATATGATATAGATGGTGACGGTGAGCTAGAGCTAATCGAATTAATATATTCAGGTTCATATATTATATCAGCAAGAGAAGTTGAATTTATTCCTGTTGCTAATATGTGTCCAAAGCCTCTTCCAGGCAACTTTTATGGAATGTCAATTGGTGAATCAGTTATCCCAATGCAAGAATATAATACATCTGCAGCAAGAGCAGAGATTCAATTGGGCTTATTAACAGCTACACCTCGAATTGGTGTTAAGCCAGATCGAGTTGATTTTGAAATGATGCAAGATGGCGAATCAGCAATTTTCATATTAGATTCAAAATTTGATCCTGCAAAAGATATATATCAAATGCCTCCTCCAAGTGGTAATTTGCAATTCTTAGAAGTTGCAATGAATCGTATACAACAAGATACAATGGCTATGGTTGGAATGACAACACCAACTGATGTGTTTAATCCAGAAGTTATGGCACCTGGTAATTCAGGTATCAAACTACAAATGGCATTGACACCTAATCAAATCATACAAGATAATACAGTTAGAAATTCAGCAGAAGGATTACGAGAAGCTTTATGGTTAATATGGCGTACATTGATTCAATATGGTGATGATTATGGTGTAAAGAAATTAGCACAAGCATCACATCCAGATAAAACTCCTGTATTCTTAGATTATCAAGCTTGGGATGATATGAACTTTTGTGATCGCAAACAATTGCATTTAGAATTATCATTAGGTATGATGAGTGAAGAAAATGCATTGGGCAGATTACAGATTATACAAAAATGTCAAACTGATCTTTATACAACAACTCAAGGTATGGTTGCTAGTGGTACATTAACTCCAGATATCTATAAGAAAGTTAAGAAGCCTTTTGCTGACACATTGTATGTGTTGGGCGTNAAAGATTGTGATGTTTATTTGCCAAGTGAAGATGAAGTTGTTGAAATGATCAAACAAGGTCAAGCGGCAATGAAAGCAAAAGAACCTACTCCAGTAGAAAAGAAAGATATATCTGCAGCTCAATTGAATGATGCAAGAACACAACAAATTACAGCAGAAATAACTGGACAAAGCGCAAAATCACAATTAGATTATATGTCGGTTGCTCAAGGAAAACCAAAAGTATATTCATAATTATAATAGATAAATAGATAACGTAGAATAGGAAAGCATATGATAAATGAAAACTCAGTAGAGTTTTATAATACAAGATTGACCTTAGATATTTCTAAACTGAAAACAATGACGGCAAGTCAACTAGATCAGATTAGAAATTATGGGTCACAAGCAGAAACATTATTGACGAACAAAAATCTAGCGATGTTTGTTCATCATTTCAAATTTGATTTGGCTGACCAATTAGCTGAAAAAGCTGGTCATTCAGAGATAGATGACAAAGAGCGGATTGCGATAGCAAATCAACTCAGCGGCATAGATAATTTTGTAAACAGCTTGAAAAGAGCTGTATACTTAAAAAACAAAGTTGGTAATGCAGAAATTGCACCCACTTTAGAAAATTAAGGAAATATAAATGGATACTACAATCAGCCCTAATGCTCCAACAAGCACGGCCACTGAACAAACAGCAGTTGTAAGTTTAGACTCAATAGCAGCTAAAATGACCGCAATGCGTGAAAACACATTACGTAATCAAATTAGACCTACTGAACAAACTGTGACAGGTCAAGATGAGACGGCAGAATCATCAAGCCCTGTGGCACCAGAGCCAGAAGTTGCTGATTCCAGCGATGATAATTTTGAAGAAAGCAATCAAGAAACAGATACCCCAGATGAAACTTTGGTAAGTACTGAATCAGATAATTCTACAGCAGACGAACTTATTGACTTTATTGAATTTGCAGATACGAACCCGAACGCTAAGTTTAAGTTCATGCGAAATGGTAAAGAAATAGTTATTGATGCAAAGAAAGCAGCTTCAATATTAGGTCAAGGAAGCGCAATACATGAAGAAGCCAGACAATTAAAGATTGAACGAGCAGATTTTGATGAATATCGAAAAGAAGCTCATACAAGACAAGAAGGTTTGACTTTAGCAATGGAATTTACTATTGAACCAAAGCTGAGAAACGCATATGATGAAATTGTTAAAACACAAAATTATCAAGCTACATTTCATCAGCAATTAGCTAATACAACCGATCCTGCTCATCAAGCAAGGATTCATGCTAGCATGGCTCAGAATGAAGCTTATATTCGTCAGCAACAACAAGTTATCGGGCAACTGAAACCTGCAGTAGATGAATTTAGAACTATTCGTGGTCAGCAAGTTAATGAAAGGTTAGATATAGCACGAAAGAACTTTAAGGACAAAGAGTTGAAAAACGAATATGTTTATAAAGAAGTTCGTGATAAAGTATCTAAGCTTTGGCCTGAAGCTAACAATGAATTAATTCCTGGAGTTGCTAATATCGATCTTATTTCTTCTGATGAAAACTTATTAAGTTTAGTTAGAGATGGATTAAGATATAGAGACAAACCTACACAAAAGTCCGCTGGATCATCAATGGCAGCATTGACGCAAAGGCGCGGTAGTTCAAGCAATAATCGTGGCGCTAATGAAGATATTAGCAAACTTCGTGAACAAGCCAAGGCCGGTGATAAAAAAGCCGGAGACAATCTTTTGATGGCACAACTTAATAAAATTCGTGCTTCAAGAGGTGGTAGATAAAATAGCCAACTATTAAACATTCAAGGAGAATAAAATGGCAGAAATTACAACCAGTCAAATTGGTAACGGTACTACAGCTTATGGTTCAGATATCGTTGTTAAAGACTTAGATTTAGATGTATCAAATCGTGTAAAAGACGATACGCCTGTATTAAACATGGCAATGAGTAAAAAACGTAAAGTAAATTCAACTTTGCCTTTGTGGACAGATGATATCTATCGTTTACCTGCAGTGCAAGCTCAAGTTGAAGGTGCAACTGTTGCAACTACACAAGCTGAAAGTAATGGTCGTTACAACTTAGGTAACTACACTCAGATTTTCAGTACAGTTATTGCTGCTTCTGGAACTGCTCGTGCAGTAATGCAATCTGGTGGCGATCCTCAAGCATATCAAGAAGTCAAGCAATTGATCGAAATGATGTTTGACGTTGAAAGTCAATTAGTTCGTGCTGACCAAATCGGTACAAAATATGCTGGTCAATCAGGTTCAGCAACTGGCTTGCCAGCCGGACAAACAGGTCGTCGTATGGGATCATTGAGTTCTTTTGCAGGTACACAATCTTTCAATACAACAAACCAATTGTTAACTGATATTATCACTTATACAAACAATGAGTCAACTGACGTTGCTGTAAATACAAACAATGCTTTGAATATTGCTGCTAATGGTAGCCAATTCTATGCTGGTATTTTTACAAATCAATTGTTCTCACCTGCTTTATATAAGCAATTGGTAACTGTTGCTGAACAACGTTATAATGCTAAGATTCGTACTATTGTTGCTCCAACTAGTTTAAGAACTAGTATCAGTGATAATATTGCTCAATCAAGAGGTATTAATCGTGTAAACTCAGAACGTGGTGATACAATCGCAACTTATGAAGGTGACTTCAATTACACATATGAAATCTTTGATTCTTGGATCATGGATCAATCAGGTGTAGGCAATAGCATTTACTTCTTGAATGAAGATGTTATTCAATGGGGTGGCTTGCGTGATCTAGGACCTAATAATGAAGTATTCTCAAATGCTGATGCATCTTTGGATCAATTCATTATGGAAGGTACATTGATTGTACGTAACCCAGCTGGAGTTGGTATGTTAAACAACATTATGGCAGGAACAGATACTCAGGCTAATTTGCCAGGAGCACGTCCTTCTGCATTGGTGTCTCGTACAAACCAAGGTGCAGGTTCAACAGTTTAATCTTAGATTATCTTGTAACCACAAAAAGGCTCTTAGGAGCCTTTTTTCATATGATAAATACTATTATGAATGACATTAATAAACCCGAATATTTAAGCGATAAAGACCCAGAAAAGAATCACAATTACTGGAGACAAGATCATGGTGGAATGATCACTAATCATAATGGTGTAGCTGATAAACTTTTACAAAATGATAAACTATACAATAACTTAAAAGGTGATTGGCAACGCACAGATTGGAACAAAGGTAAAAACATCAAAGTTACTACTGGGCGTGAAGATGGTAAGTTTTATATTAAACGAGAACAAACTAATGCTAAAGCTATTGCTGAATATTGCAAAGAATATCGTAAAGCAGCTGAAGCAGGTATACCTGATCCATTAGCTCCTTTAATGCCTGATGGTAAATTAGGCTTCAAATGGATGGAATTACCTACTGTAGTTTCTATCCGAATTTCAGATCAATACTTTGGTGGCATGCCTTGGAATGCAATCAAAAATGATAGAATACTAAAAGCACAATTCTATCGAGTAGTACAACAAGAGTACCCACAGTACGTATGTTATCCAGGTGGCAAATTACCTATTCCAGTTGCTGTTTCTTATCCAACTCGTGTAGGCGAAACTAAATTTTTTAAGGGCAATTAATCATGTTCGTAATCCCAACAGCAGATGACTTAGTAACATATATCAAAGATTTTACTGGTAGTTCAAATGATGAAGAAATCAAAAAATGTATATTTATGGCTGAACTATCAATGCGTAACATTGAGTTACCTGCGTTGCGATGTGATCCATATGCACCAGAAAATATTGGTATAGCTGATGAGTTTGGTCATATACCTATTCCAGGTGATATGAATAAACCAATCTTGTTTTTCAAACAAGGTCAGCAAGTTTCAACTTCAGCAGCTGCAACTGGGACTAATGGCGCATATACTGTTGTTTTAACAACAATACCTTCAAAAGCATTACAAAATAATATGCTTGTTACAGGAGTAGGTATTGCTCCTGGTGCAACTATTAGTTTAATAACAGGTGCTGGTGGCATAGGTACTGTTATAACATTAACACTTCCAAATACAGGAACCGTTAGTGGAACATTATTGTTTTCAACAACTGGAAATCAATCTAGTCAAACAGGCCCATGGATCGTGTATGATCGAATTGGTGATCGTGATATTATTGCACAAAGTATGATTGCTCAATTGTATTTGCAACCTGTAAATGTACCAGCTGTTATTCGTGGTAAATTCTCAGAAGTTGGTAACAAATATCAATTCTTACCATATGTTGCTGCTGGTGATTTGATTAATTTGTATTATTACAAAGCATGGCCATTGTTATTTTCTCCAACAGCTACAGCAGATACAGTACAAAATAATGCTGTATTAGCAACTTGGCCAGAAGGTTATGTTTATGCAACATTACGTGAATATTATATTAAACGACATAATGCAGCCGATACGGCAGTATATGATGCTAAATTTACATCAGCTTGGAATGCAGTTGAAGATCAAAACAATCTTGGTAAATGGTCTGGTGGTCATACAAGATTAACTTCTGTTTGGCAGCCAAGACAATATCGCCAATATAATATTAAATAAGGTGCACATTAATGTCTAGCAATACAAGCAATACAACAAGTTTATATTCGTTTGTAGATAACGTATCAGTTTCTACAAATAATTTTACCACATTATATAATAGTACTCCCGGTAATATTGTAACTGCTAATGTGCCATCAACAAATTATACAACTTTATATTCTCAATCAACTCAAGTTAATCCAACTTATGCATATGGGAATGCTAATGTAGAAGCATTTTTGAATTCAGGTACAGATGGCGCTAATCGAGTTGAAAATATTAATGCAAATGCAAATGTAACTGCTAATTACTATTTTGGTAATGGTAGTCAATTAACTGGCATCGTTGCTGTTAATGCAAACTATTCAAGCTATGCGGGTAATTTAGTTGTAAAAGGCAATGAAGCAAATGTTCACGTAAATTTAGCGAACACTTCTATAGACACAAAAACTCAATTAGGTAATGCTTATACACAAATATATCAGAACCAATATAATTGGCAAGTATATCCCGAAGATGATCAAACAGGACTTTATCCTGCTTGGGCATGGCTTAATTTAGATTTAGGAGATATTAATCAGCCCACTATTATCATTGAAACTAAACCAGCAAATATTAATATAACAAATACTTGGAGATTTGATGCACAAGGTAATTTAACATTACCAGCAAATACGTTTGCAGTTAATTATGCAAATGGATCACCTGTTCTTTTAGATGGTCCAGTTGCAAATGCAAATTACGCAAACTTTGCAAATTACGCAAACTTTGCGGGCAATGCGTTTGCTGTTGATGGCTCTAATGTAAATGGTCAAGTAGCTAATGCATTAATCGCTGGTACAGTTTATACAAATGCTCAACCAAATATCACATCAGTTGGCACATTAGAATCTTTAGATGTAACTGGTAATGTATCTGCTGATTTTTATACAGGTAATGGTAGTTTATTAACTGGCATAGGTAATGCTACAAATATTGTAAATGGTAATTCAAGTGTTACTATACCTATAACAGATGGCAATGTTATAGTAGATGCTAATGGTGCAATATCAACATTTGCAACTAATGGTACACTTACTTTAGCTGGTAATGTTATTTTTAATAATGATGCAAAAATAATTGCTAATCCATCAACATTAAATATTACAGCTAATGCACTTAATGATGCAACTGGTTTATATTTAGATTCAAATCACAATGCAGCCATATATGCTAATGCTAATTTTGTTGTTCAAACAAATGAAACAGGTGTACAAAAGAATTGGACGTTTGATAATGCGGGTAATTTAACATTACCAGCAAATACGTTTGCAGTTAATTATGCTAATGGATCTCCAGTCTTATTAGATGGGCCAGTAGCAAATGCAAACTATGCAAATTATGCTGGTAATGTAGTAGGTTCTAGTCAACCAAATATCACATCAGTTGGTACTTTAGTTAATTTATCAGTTGGGACAAATCCTGCAAATACAGGAGCTATTACATCATATGGTAATATTACTTTAATCGGTAATACTACAATGGCTAACATTGTTGAAGTTAATTATTTGGCCAACAATAATTCATCAGCAAGCACAAATCAAAATATGTTTATTGCTACTGCTCGTGGTACTCGTGCATCTCCAAGCAATTTAGCAGCAGGTGATTATCTTTTTAGAGCTGGCTTACTTGCATATACAGGTAATGGTGGTGCAAATTTTGATGGAGCTAATGGTGTATGGAGATCATTGGCTTGGCAAAAAGTATTGATGACTGACTTGCCAACAGGTGCTAATAGAAATCCAGGTACTCAATCACAAACAATAGTATATAATGCTGCAAATAATACTCCATTAACGTTTACTATGGATCAAAATGGTAATATGAATATACCATCAAATCTAGTTGCTAATGGTGCTAATATTAACGGTAATGTAACAGCAAATTATTATATAGGTAATGGTAGTTTGTTAACAGGAATAGTAACTACTGGCGGTAATTCAAATTATGCAAACTATGCTGGTAATGTTGTAAATGCATCACAACCTAATATTACATCCGTTGGTAACTTAACAAGTTTAACTGTAGTTGGTCCAGTTAATATTACTGGTAGTCTTACATTTTCAGGTAATATAGGTGCAAATTATTTTATTGGTAATGGTAGTCAGTTAACTGGAGTAATCTCTACTGGTGGTAATGCAAATTATGCAAACTATGCTGGTAATGCTTTTACTGTCGCAGGAGCTAACGTAACAGGATATGTAGATAATGCAACACATGCTAATGTAGCTGATGTAGCTAATCTAGTTGTAGGTGCTAATGTTACTGGTTATGTAGGATTTGCTAATTATGCAAATTATTCTGGAACTGCTTTCTCTGTTGATGGAGCTAACGTTGTAGGTCAAGTAGCTAATGCATTAGTATCAGGAACTGTATATTCAAATGCACAACCTAATATTACATCAGTAGGTTCATTAGTACGTTTAGATGTCGATGGTGATATTGCAGGTCACTCAAATGTAAGTGGTACTTACTTTTTAGGTAATGGTGCATTCTTAACTGGCGTAGGTAATTTTAGTGCTGCAAAAGGTTATTTTGGAAGTTTCTTTAGTAATGCAACACAAACTATTAGTAGTACTACAACTGCATATGCAATTACATTAAACAACACTGATCCAACTAATTATGGTGTTAGTGTTGCAAGTAATAGTCGTATGACTTTTACATATGCGGGCACATATAATATTTTTTATAGTGTTCAATTTACTAATACTAGTACAGGTACTGATAACGCAAGTATTTGGTTGCGTAAAAATGGAACTGATGTAGCTGATACTAATAGTGTTTTTGCTGTGCCAGGAAAACATGGTGCTACTAATGGACAACTTATTGGTGCAGTAAATTATGTTATAACACCTAGCGCAAATGATTATTATGAACTTATGTGGCAAGCTGAAACTACTCTAATTAGTTTAGAATATATTGGGCCCGGTACTACGCCAACATCGCCTGGAACACCAAGCGTTATTTTTACAGCTTCACAAGTTACAAATGTACAAGCAGCTACATTGAGTGGTAATTTAACTGGTAACTTGATTGCTAATTCATATGGTTTTACTGGTGTAGGTTTTGTTAATGTAACTGGCAATATTGAAGGCGATGTTTTTACTGGTAATGGATCAGGTTTAACTCAACTAGTTGGTGGTAACGTTACTGGTTATGTTGCTAATGCTACACATGCAAATATTAGTGATATTGCAAATTTAGCATATGAAGTAAGTGGTGCTAATGTAACTGGACAAGTTGCCAATGCATTGATAGCTGGTACTGTTTTTACAAATGCACAACCTAATATTACATCATTAGGTACTTTGTCTAGTTTAGCAGTAACTGGTAATGTTTCAGCAGATCATTTTATTGGAGATGGTAGTTTATTAACTAATATAATAGCAACTACTGGTAATGCAAATTATGCAAATTATTCTGGTACTTCTTTTTCAGTAAGCGGCGCAAACGTATCAGGTGCTGTCGCATTTGCTACAACAGCTAATGCTGTAGCTGGTGCTAATGTATCTGGGTATGTTGCTAATGCAACACATGCAACTATATCTGATTCAGCTAATGCTGTTGCTGGCGCTAATGTATCGGGAGCTGTAGCATTTGCAACTACTGCTAATGCAGTCGCTGGTGCTAACGTATCTGGTATTGTTTCTAATGCAGCAAATGCAAATCATGCAAACTACGCTGGGTCAGCATTTGCAGTAGATGGCGCTAATGTATTTGGTGCAGTTGCATATGCTACAGTTGCTAATTCTGTTGCCGGCGCTAATGTTTCAGGTGCAGTTGCTTTTGCAACTACTGCTAATGCAGTCGCCGGTGCTAATGTGTCTGGATATGTTGCTAATGCAACACATGCTAATATATCTAATTCAGCTAATGCTGTTGCTGGTGCTAATGTATCGGGGGCTGTAGCGTTTGCAACTACTGCTAATGCAGTCGCCGGTGCTAACGTATCTGGTACAGTAAATCAAGCAAATACAGCTGCAACTGTAACAACAGCCGCACAACCAAATATTACATCAGTTGGTACTTTGGCAAATTTAACTGTATCTGGTAATATTACAACTACGTTTGGTACAGTAACTGGTGCATTGTTAACTGGATATGTAACAACTAATAATCAACCTAATATTACTGCTCTTGGTAATTTAACAGGATTGCGTGTTGGTAATGCTACTGTTTATGTGCTTGCAAATTCAAATGGTACTTTTAGTGCTACTGGTCCCGCAACTGTAAATACTTTATATTCTAATGGAACCATAACTGGAGATAGTTTTACTAGTAATAGTACTATTATTGCTAATGGTGCTATTACTTCTAATGCTGATATAAATGCTTTTGCTGGATATGTAAATGCTAATATTCTTAGCGCAAACTACTTATATGGTAATGGTTATTATTTGACTGGCATAACAGCAAATGTATCTTTACCAGTAGCAAATGGTACAAGTAATTTAGATATACCAGTAGCTAATGGTAATATTACTTTTGGTAGTGCAGGTAATGCAAATATTTTAATTATTAGTGGTATTGGTGCTAACGTTAATGGAAAATTAACTGTAACAAATAATGTAGCTATGACTGGTTCTAACATATCATTAGGTAATGTTGCAAATTTACACATAACTGGTGGTACATCAGGGCAAGTTATCCAAACAGACGGAGCAGGCAATTTAAGTTTCGTTGCACAATCAGGTGGCGGTAGTAGTTCAACTGGATATGAACAAATATTTTTAATGATGGGAGCCTAATAAAATGGCAAATATATATAGAGTTTTAGGACAGATTAATCCAACAGCAAATACAGCAAGTACATTGTACACATGTGCAACAGCAAATGGTGCGGTTGGAAGTACATTGGCAATTTGTAATCAAGGTGCAACTACTACATTTAGAGTTGCAATTAGACCAGCTGGTGCCACATTAGCAAATACACAATATATTTCATATGATACTATTGTTAATAACAATGACACTGTGTTTTTAACGGTTGGTTTAAGTTTAGCAAATACTGATGTAGTAACATGTTATGCAAATACAGCAAATGTATCTTTTAGTTTATTTGGATCGGAGTTATCATAAATGTCAACTATTTATGCAAGCGTAAAAAACGTAAACCGTAATAATGGGGGTACTAGAGATATATTTAGTTATCCTATCCAAACTACACCTGTTACACCAACTACATATGTTAGACCTAGTGATTGGTTATCATTATCTGTACCAGGATCTACTGACCAATCAATAAATATGTTAGTTGCAGTAACTAATGATGATACTAATTTTTTTGCGTTTACTGCAACTATATCGGGTTCAAATATATCACAAACTGGTTTAATTTGTAATGGTACACCTGGATCAGCTGGTACATATTTTATTCCTACAGGAGGTACAACTGGATATGGTGTAGGTATGATTTTATCTGGTACAGGTATTTCTAATCAAACAATAATTACATCAATTGGAGTAGCATCATTTACCGGTACAGTTGTATCAACAACATTAACTGTAAGTGTAGCACCTACAGTTGGTACAATTACTCCTGGTATGGTCTTGAATGGTACTGGATTAACTACTGGTACATATATTCAATCGCAATTAACTGGTACAACTGGTGGAATAGGGACATATAAATTAAATCAAGGTACAGTAGGAACCATTAGTGGCGGATTTAATTATGTTGTTAATAATAGTCAAAACGTAGCATCAACCACTGTTACCGCTAATCCAGCTGTTATTGTCGATTGGGGAGATGGTGCTGGAAATCAATATTATGCTACTGGTACAGTAGTTAATAAAAATTTTGTTTGGTCAAGTTATTCGGGAGCAACATTAACAACGCGCGGTTATAGACAAGCACTTGTTACAATTACATCACCTGCTCAAACATTTGGGAATACATTATTAAATTTTACTGGTTTTGTTTTTAGCAAATATGTAGCAACATCCGGGACTATAAATTCATATGTCACTAAAGTTTTAGATATGGCTTTCGGAAGTCCATATCTCACAAATTTTCAAACCATTTCAACCGCACCGTGTGGTTGGATGGAACAAGTTAATGTTAGATCAGTGAGTGCTATGTCTATCTATAGTTTTATTGGTTCAGTAAATTTAAGAAATGTAGTTAATATAGCAGTTCCGAGTTTTGGGTCTTGGAGTGCAGCTTCTATGTTTCAAACTTGTTATAATTTACAAACAATTCCATCATTTGATACAACAAATGTTACTAATATGTCTTCTATGTTTTTATCTTGTTATAATTTATTAACTGTACCATCATTTAATACAACAAATGTTACTAATATGGCTAATATGTTTCAAAATTGTCAGAAATTATTAACAATACCACAATTTAATACTGGTAATGTTACTAGTATGAATAGTATGTTTTTATCTTGTTTTTCATTGCAATATGTGCCATTAATGAATACAGCAAAAGTAACTGATATTTCATCAATGTTTAGTAATTGTTATAATCTAAAAACTTGTCCGGCATTTAATACGATTAGTGTTATTACTGCAAATACTACGTTTGGCAGTTGTTGGGCTTTGATTAATATACCATCATTTAATTTACCAGTATGTACTAATGTTGCATTTATGTTTACAAGATGTTATAGTTTACAAAGAGTAGGTACTATTAATATGCCTGTTGTAACTATTGCCACATATATGTTTCAATATTGTTATAGTTTAATTAGTATTGATTCATTAATTACCGGTACTGCACTAATTAATATAAATGCAATTTACGGTCAATGTTGGAGTCTTGTGTCAGTACCAAAAATTAATACTATTAATGCTACTACTGTAACACAAATGCATTATCAAAATTATAATTTGCAAGTTTTACCTACGTATGATTTTTCAAACGCTACTGCTGCATTACAATTTGTTCAATTTTGTACCTCACTCAGAACTATTCCAAACTTAAATCTTTCAAAAGTTACAAGTCTTGCCGGTACATTTCAAGGTTGTACTAATCTTAATACTATAGGTAATATTACAACTACAGTATTATTAACTGATACTTCTACTGCATTTTACCAATGTAATAATTTATTAGCGGGACCTGACCCAACATATTTTGTTACTAGTGGTGTTACTAACATGAATGCCATGTATCAAGAATGTTATTCGTTAATTACTATTCCAGCTCATAATACAAGCAATGTAACAAACTTTGCATCATTTTTACAAAGTGATACTGCTTTACAATATTTGCCAACAATTGATTCTAGTAAAGCAACCAATGTAAATAACATGTTTACTAGTTGTAGTAGTTTGAATAGTACTCCTATACTAAATTTTAGTAATGTTACTACTGCTTCAGGTACTTTTACAACAACACCATCATTGGCAACTATTAATGCAAGCAATCTTAAAGTATCTACTACTATTTCGCCTGGCGGTTTATCTGCAAATGGATTACAAAATGTGTTTGCTAATACAATTCTTTCTAATGCTACGTCACAAACTATTACAATTACTGGTAATCCAGGAGCTGATACGCCAGTTGCTTTGACTGGTAATACAACAGCTAACTCAAATGTTGTTATAATGACTAACACTACTGGTTATACAGCTAATATGTTATTAACTAGCGCAAATAATATATCTAATGCTCGTGCTGTTAGCTTTACAACTGGTACAAATTTGGTTACATTAACTACTGTTAATTCTGGACCAGCTAACAATTCAATTGTTAGTTTCCCAACAATTGTTACAACTACTGGCATATCTGTTTTTACACCCTACTATGTTGTTAATGCTAGTGCAAATACATTTCAAGTTTCAAGTTCAAATGGTGGCGGAGCTTTGTCTATTACTACTGGTACAGGTACTTGCTATATACCACCTTATATAACTACTGTAAATACAAATGCTAATATAATTCTAACTAGCGTGGCAAGTGCAACCGCAACTGGGCAAACTATTACAGCTAGAATTTTAGATACAAGTCAAGCTATTATGAAAAATTGGACAGTAACAGGATAAAATATGTTTTATAAATATGAAAATGAAAATTTGATGATGGGTCCATTTGTACAGTTTCCAACTGGTGAATTCTTATCTGAATCTAATTTAGAACAAATCAATTTACCATTCAATGATTGGTACTGGTTTGAAACAGAACAAGAAGCTAAAAATTTCTTTGGTATAAAAGAAGAATAATATGATAGATTTTTCCAGCGCACAACTAACTTGGATTGTAATTGGTTCATTAACTATGGGTGGCACAGGCTATCTTAATGTATCAAGTAAGGTCGATGAACTAGATAAAAAATTAGCTGTGTCAATTAATAACACAGAGCATATGACAAAAACAATCGATTCTTTACAAACGCAATTAACTCGCATAGAAGAAAAATTAGATAAACCTTTTGCTAAAAGATAAATATTTTTGTACGATGAAGCTTTAAGCTTTTTACCACGCCATGGTTATGTTCCCTTTTAGTTTTGTCGTACACCCTTTTTTGCTCCCTCTCTAGCTAGTCGTTATTCATTGATATTGTTAGTTTGCTAGATTGGGAGCATTTTTTTACTTGTTTAACCAAAAAAGTTGCAAAAAAGCTAGCTTAATAGTATAATTGCTTCATCTTATGATAAATAAGATAGTTAGCAAATAGAACTTGCTGATTAATTTCTCTAAATTAGAAACCCCGGGATTGTCAGCCCGGGCGTTTCGTCTCTCTGACAAGAGGCTAAAGTTTAGAGCTGTTCAATTTAGAGGAGAATATCAAATGAACGAAAATGAATTAAAGCTAATCTGCCTTGAATCCAGATTAGAAAATGCGATTGGTATGATCGGCTATTATCGCCGCCACAATTATTGTCAGCATGAATACGAATGGGATCAAATCTTAACCGATACAATCGATCAAATATTAGAATTGGCACAACATATAGAAAAGGAAATAGAATGCAAGAATTAATAGAAAAGCTAAACCGCGCAGTAGAAAACAGAGATGCTTTCATTGCTGGACAAGATTGGAATATGGTAAAAACTTGGGAAGAACAAATCAGGTTTATAATGAAACGAATCAAAAAAGAAATGAAATGAAAGATAATGAACTTGAATTATTAACAGATTGGCATTATTGTAACGTAACAGCAGGTGATAAAACTCCTTATCCATTTAATTGGAATAATCAACCATTAAAATTATCACAAGTATCAAGCTCAAACATAGGGCTACAACTTGGTGAACATTCAAATGGTACATGTGCTATTGACTTTGATGGCTATGAAGCAATTGATTATTGGAATGAACATTTTGCTCATTGGCCCATCGATCAGTTTAATACAGTAATGTGGACTAGTGGTAAAGAATATAGGCTACAAGCTGCATTTAGAGTGCCAACTGCTTATTGGTCTGTGTTGAAACGTAAAGTTGTAAATAAACTAGAGTTTCGCTGGGGTGGTCAATCAGTCTTGCCCCCAAGTAAACTAAACGATGGTAGACAATACTATTGGATTACTCGGCCTAGCAATTGTCAGGTTCAAACACTTATGCCAGATGTTTTGGAACATTGGTTACAACTGATCTTGAATGATATAACAAAATATGATAATATTCCACAAAAAACATTTGAACTCAACAATTTCGATGAAGAATTTGTTAATGTTTTATTAGATAAGATATCTCATAAAGTTGGTAACTTGAGAGGTGATTATGATGTTTGGAGAACAATAGCTTGGGCTTGTTGTTCAGCAGTGGGTATGCAAACTGCAAAAATGTTGATGCAATTTTATTGGCCTGAAAAGACTCTTAAAGAAATGCAAACATTGGTAAGCTGGAAAAGTGGTCATGGCCCTACAATTGGCACACTTATAAAAATGTCTGGTATATCCAGTAACGAACGACAAGTATTAGAATTAGAAATGAAATTAAGGAACATAAAATGAAAATGGATGCAGGAACAAAAAAAAAAGTAGAAATAAAGAAAAAAGAAAAGCGTGAAACACTAGGAGAAATCTTTGAATTACAAAGCCAACCAGAAATTGATGAAAGAAGAATTAATCAATTACAAACTAAAATACAAGTTCTTAATGATGAGCTAGAAGAATTAGGAGAGACAAGTGATGAACTATTCCTTCAAAAGAAACGAATGACTATTGAACAAGAACGAGAATTGATCGAAGATTTAATAAAACAAAATCATATTGGTTATTTGGTTCAAGATAATAAGTTCATTTACTGTTTACAAATGGCTCCAAATAACAATTCAGGTATTATGAACCCACAATTCAACACAGTTGATAGTACAAAGATTATTGCAGTCTTGAACAAAATGAGTAATAAAATATTGCAGATAGATCAGGAACAAGTTAAAAAACTATTTCAAATCTCACATAATGATTATTATAATATGACTGGTAGTTTTAATGATGATAAATGGAACAGTAGTTATGTCTATAATAAAATGAAAATCATTAGACAATATTGGGTGCAAGTTACAGAAGATACAAATTATAACATAGACTTTGACTTTTTAATGCATTGCGTAGGTGGAGGTAAACAAGAAAATATAGATCATTTAGAACAATGGATAGCTTATAAATGGTGGTTTCCAGAACGTAACGCAAATATACCTAATATAGATTTAGGGGGTTATCCAGGTGGTAATGGTAAAGGTAGATTCATTGAATTATTAAAAACTATCTTTACTCATGGCTGTGTAGTTCCAGCAGCATTAAAAGAATTAACTGATGGATTTAATGCAAGTTGGGAAACAGCAGTAATCTTATACTATGATGAACCTGCAACTGGAGAATTACCAGAAGGTAAACTAAAGAATGCAACTGGTGGTGAAGAACAAAGAATTGAGAAAAAAGGCGTAGATGCTTATACTGCTGATAGAAATTATAATATGGTTTTTACTAGTAATAATCCAAATGGTGTTATTAAATTAGCTGGTACAGGCTCTAGTGGAGAAGATAGACGTTGGTCAGTTATGACAACAAATAAAGTTATGGTCGATGAGTTAATCGTGCAGGGCTTGACAAATGAACAAGCTAAAGTAAAAACTAATGAAATTAATAATCTTCTTAAAAATCGTGAAGAAGTTGCAAAATGGTTAATGCACTTGTTAGTTAAACATGATATATTATCAATGCAAATATTACATCCATTGCATGGACAAGATTATAGTAAACGATTTGAAGATCAAAAAGATACAGTTCAATTGGTATTTGATGCGTTAATGCCCACATTCGAATACTGCGGTGTAATAACATTGGACGTTTTAACACAAAGTGTACATGAATTAACTAATAATAATAAATTATCAGGTCAAAAGATTAGTAATAAGTTTATTAGATATTTGGAACAAAGTAAGATTAAGTTCGATCATATTAAAAATACTAGAATTAATCTTTTATATGAGGGTGAAATATCTGAAACTGTACAAAAAACTTTCTTCCAATTGCAATCAACTAATACAAATTATGGGTTAGATTATAGCTTGTTTAGTACACTTATACCCCATAAAAAGTCTAAGTTAGAAGTTAATGATTTTACAATTACAATATAAATGTTGACGATGTTGACGGTTGGATTTGAGAATAAATTGACAATTATTGCGTTTGCGGCACCTATACGCAATAATGTTGACGATGTTGACGATGTTGACGGTTTTTCGAGTTTTGCTAGGCAGAATTCAAAAAATTTAACAATGCTATAGTAAAAACCACTAAAACCGTCAACATCGTCAACATCGTCAACATTGTCAACATTAAACAGGAACTATTCTGATGAGAAAAAGCGGTGAGTAATTTGAGTTCAGCGTTTTAGTCAGGAGCCGGCAATGGTGCCGGCTCCGTCTTATGTATAATCCCTCAGGTTTTCTCACCGGTATATTATAATTCTAGCTTAAATCTTATATTAAATATCACATGAATAAAAAAGCTGCGTTAATGTTAGATCCTAAAACGGGAAAACCATTCGATTTTCCCAATGTAAACTTGTTACATGTGTGGGATAATCAAAAACGAGAGTGGCAATTTTCTGGGTATAGATGTTCACTTTGTTTGTTAGTTCTTAAAAGAAAAATAGAATTTCATCACGAAGTTTGTAGACCTCTAAAATATAAAACAGCAGAAGAAAGAGATGCTGAAATAGCTCTAAGAAGATTATATGACGGAACTATTCGAACGCCTAACATATAATTTCACAATATGAAATCAATCTTTTTATAACTGTAATTATATACAGTTATTAAAAGTAACCTGCATTTGGTCATTTTAACTATGCATAAATACATTATACTAGGACTCTTTCTATATGCCACAAATACAATCAAGTTACGATGAGGTTCGAATCCCATTCACGCAAATGTCATTCTCACCTGACGTGCCCTCAACCGCTTTAGGCGCTAATGAATATAATGCAGGCTTAAATGTTGAATCAGATGTGCGTGGAATTAGATCAACAGCAGGTGATTTGCCTATTCTCACCTCAGTACCAGGTACGCCCACATACATCTCTGGTGGTTTTAGACAAGAAGATGACGCTGCCAATCCATTTTGGTTCATAGTTGCAACTACTGAAGGCAAATGGTATGCATCAAATGGAGTTATTGATTGGTATGACATTACCCCAGGTGGCGGCACTATCCCAGGATACAATCAAGCTACTAATATTACAGACTCTTGGAACGGTAATATCCCTTTCTTTAATGATTCTTTAACAGCTCCAATGTTTTTACCTGACACACCTGGCGCTATCTTAACACAATATACAAATTTGATTCAACCAGGAGCAATCGCAAATATTGCATATGTTAATCCAACAACACAACAAATAACGCTAGACACACCATATGCAACTGCGCCCTATATTGCAGGGCAACAAATTGTGATCACTGGAGTAGATAACTTTTATAATGGTTTATTTGTAGTTGTATCATCAACAACAACCACAATTGATTATCTTGCAGTACCAGGCGCCGGTTACCCAGGTGGCGCAGTAGGCACAGTATCATCAGCATATACTTGGAACTATAATCCCAATTGGGAATCTTACTATGCAAACTTTATGCGATTGTATTCAACACCTAATGTGGGTTCAATATTAGTTGCGGGTAATTTAACAGTAAAAAATATACCTACAGTCTCATATGGATCAGTTGATTTGTATCCAGTTACAATTCAATGGTCACAAAACTTTGGCTTGAATCAAGCTCCATTCTTGTGGCAACCAACAATCACTAACATAGCCAATCAGCTTGAAGTTCCCTTACGTGGTTCCGCTTTAGATGCATTCCCCTCGAATGGTCAGTTTTTTATATGTTCTTATTGGGACACAGCAGTATTAACTCCCATGAACTATTCAACAACATCAGCTCCTATTCTTGGTGTACGTTTATACAATCAAGGTAGAGGGTTATTAAGTTCTAATTGTTGGGCTAATACAGATTCATCTGTATATGGTATAGATGCAAGAGATGTATGGGTCTTTGATGGTACAAACTTTAAGGGCTTAGGTAATCAACGTGTAAAGAATTGGCTCTTTGACCAATTGGATCCTCAATATTATGATCGTGTGTTTATGGAATGTAATACACAAAAGAATCAAGTTGAAATATTCTATCCTGATAGTGCTGCGACCAATGGCGTACCAAACAAAATGCTAAGTTATCGTTATGACTTAGATGTATGGAACGCACCAAAAGAAGTTGACTCAGCAACTATGACATGTGAATCACCTATCTTTGTTAATGTTACACCCAATCTAGGTTCACGTACAGTTGTTTATGCTAGAGGTATCACTGATTCAGCTATCGTACAACAAGACGTAGGATATACTCACCCAGATGGTACAGCTATTAGAAGTTATTTTAGACGAGATAATATTAAAATGATTAAAGATTATTCAGGTAAGCTTATGGTCAATCGAATCTTACCCGAAGTAGTTAATATAGGCGCTCAACCTTTTACTGGTACAAACAATATTCAGATTACACCTTCTACTGGTAATATTTCAATCAAGATCGAAGGTGCAGAATCAGTGGGTTCGTTACCATCTGAAACAACATTAGTTAGTATGCAATTAGATACGGCTAATCCATGGTGTCAAATAGATCAAAACTCACATAGAGTTAACGCTATCCAAATTGAAAACACTAGTGATAATACTGTATGGATGTGTTCAGCAACAACTTGGCAATATACACAAGTCGAGGATGATAGATAATGGCACAGTTTCCAGTTGATGATTCAGGTATACAAGATGCAGTTAACTATTTGTTATCTGGTCCCGCAGGCTTAGGTCAAAACTTTGCAGGCTTTAGTGAATACAATGATGAATATACTGATAATCAATCATATTTAACCGGTAACTTTCGTACACCATTTACTCAACAAAACATAGCTAATTTATACGTTCCGCCTATCGTGATAACTAATGCTGTGCAATTGGATTCAAGAACAATTAAATATTATTTTAATATTCAACCAAGCGCACCGTTTAACGTAGGTAATGGATTAACTATTGTTGATGTTATACCCGCGGCGTATAACAGTGAATCATTAAAATTAAATGGAAACAGTATCAATCAAATTGGAGTAATAGAATGTACACTAGAGTATGTGATTGTACGTACAGTTAATGCTATATTGACTGCACTAGATCCATATGTAAGTGGAGGAACAATTGCATACTATGTTTCAGCCAATTATGATGACAGTTCATATGTTTCAACAGATTGTGATATTCGTGTTACTGTAACAGGAGGTACAGATCGTATATTTGTATCAGGTCAATTGACACAATCGATTGAATATCAAGTGTTAAGTGGATCGGCTGATTTTCAAATATGGGTTTCTATTAACAGATATAAGGGTTCAATAAATAATGATCCTACAAATCCAGATTATATATTTGAAAAAGACGCAACAGTTGCTAGAAAAATTTATGATTATTTTGGATTAACAGCAACTGGTACTCTTCCAACATTAGAGACTATTTTTACTACAATACTTGATCAACCAACACCTGGCTATTATAGATATATCTTAGAAGTAGTATTGCAATATCCCGTAGGTGGCAATCAAGTGCAAGTTTTAGTTGATAATTTAGGCTTACGTAGTCTTTCAGCACAAGTTGTAAAACAATAAATATAATTAATGGAGACAAAATAAATGTCAGATTACTCATCAGATGAAATCTCAGCTTGGATCGACAATGCTTTATCAAATGGTATGTCAGCTGCCGATATCGCATCAGCTGCCGATAGCTTTGGAGTATCAGCAAGTGAAATTGTTAGCGCAGGTTACGATGCTGGTCAAGTATCACAAGCATTTCAAGATGCAGGTATACCTACACCCGATCTTGCGCCCGCAGCTCCAGTTTATGAACCGGTATATGAACCTCCTGCACCAGTATATGAACCGCCCCCTGCTCCAGTATATGAACCACCTCCTCCGGCATATGAACCACCTCCTCCGGTAGAATCTCCTGCGCAGGTTTATGTTGCACCCGAAGCTCCTATACCGGCGCCAGTAGCTCCCCCTGTTACTATTGACCCCACCCCTGCTCCCAATCAATTTGTGGCTAGTACAGCACCAGGTGCAGTAGGAACAAGTTATGGACAAGCATCTGGTGACTT
>JGI24890J29729_1000307_pt1 | contig 34744 bp, 23 predicted proteins | sample FreactcultureFD7_FD_29729 | JGI IMG/M metagenome (IMG submission 29729)
ATATCTCAGAGAAAGCTGTTCAATTGGCAAGGGAGAAACGGAATGCCAATGCCATTGTTATTGATGCTTACGACTTCGAATCTGCGGAGAGATTTGATGTAATTATATTTAATGAGGTTATATATTATTTGGATTTTGTAAAAATTTTTGAAAAATATTCGAGTTTGTTGACAGAGGACGGGTTAATCATCTTATCTGTGTTTACCATTGACAAACTGCTGTGGAGAATTCCCTGGATGTATCTTCAATCAAGAATTACGAAAGAGTCTAAAAAGTATTTTAAGCCGATTGAATCGATAAGGCTCAAAGGAAAGGCTGCAGGAAAAAAAATGAACTGGACTATAGATGTTATGACCAAGCAATGTGATATAAAGAGCGAATAATATAACAACCATGCTACCTAAATTAAACATTTCTAAAAATGATCGCTTGTTGATTATTCACGCTGATGATTTTGGGCTATGCCATTCTGCAAATCGAGGTACAATTTATTCAATTGATCGTGGGTGCGTGAGTTCTATAAGCATCATGCCGCCTTGTCCTGCATTTTTGGAGGCAATCGACTTTGTTAAAAACAGGCCGACTTTTGATGTCGGTGTGCATTTGACACTGACAAGCGAATGGGATAACTATAAATGGGGGCCTGTGTCTCCAATACAACACGTTAGAAGCCTGGTCAATGCCAATGGTTTTTTTTATAGCACGCCAAAAGAATTGGTTGAGCATGCATTGCCACACGAGCTTGAGATCGAAATGCGGGCACAGATCGATCTTGTGATTGAACACGATGTAAATGTTACACACGTAGATAGTCACATGTTAGCCTGTTCGGAAAATGAATCTATTCTAAGTATATATTCGGAGATTGGCATAAGCTATAAACTACCTTGCCTGGTAAGCAAACAATATGTTTCTTATAAGGTTCCTCAATGGCAACCTGATAAACTTATGTCTTACGGTGCTGTACTACCCGATTTGGCACTGTCTGTTTTGCCTGACATGTATCAGGATATCGGAAGCATGGCAGGATGTTATGAGAAATTAATTCGGGAATTACCACCTGGATTATCGGTATTTCTTGTCCATCCAGCAGTGGATGATTTTGAGTTGCAACAAATAACAAATGGAGAAATTGCCTATGGCGCCACATGGCGACACGAAGAAATGGATTTCTTTTCCAGTGATCGATGCAGAGAATTACTTGAAGAGGAAAACGTAACAGTGATTACGTGGAAACAGTTTGCAGCACTTAATAAAGAAATTGTTTATTGAAGATTTCCCTAAACATATTGAAGAATAAATGACTTAACTCCACGGCTTTATGGAACCACCTATTTATGTTACAAGACCCTATTTACCGGAGCTTTCGGAATTTACCAAATACCTTGAGTCTATTTGGGAAACCCGGCATTTAACAAACGATGGCCCGTTTCATCAGGAATTGGAGGAAGCACTGGCTAAATACCTCGGTGTTAAATACGTGTCTTTATTTGCTAACGGTACTTTAGCGTTGATGACCGCTACCCAGGCATTGGATTTGAAAGGTGAAGTAATTACTACGCCTTTTAGCTTTCCGGCTACTACCCACCCCTTGATATGGAACGGCCTTAAGCCTGTTTTCTGTGATATTGAATCTGAAACTTTCACCTTAAATCCGGCAAAAATTGAGGAATGCCTTACACCTGATACAAGCGCAATTCTGCCTGTGCACGTTTATGGATATCCCTGTAATGTAGAAGCCATTGAATCAATAGCGAAGAAAAATAACCTGCGAGTTATTTATGATGCTGCGCATGCTTTCGGTGTCAAGTATAAAAACAAATCAATCGTTAGTTATGGCGACCTATCGATACTTAGTTTTCATGCCACCAAGATTTTCAACACGTTCGAAGGAGGTGCCGTTGTGTGCCATGACGCCGGTATGAAACAACGAATAGACTTTTTAAAGAATCATGGATTTTACGATGAAACGACAATTGTAACGCCTGGTATTAATGCCAAGATGAACGAAGTACAATCAGCAATGGGTTTGATACAATTAAAAGATATTGATCGGCGTATTGTCATACTTAGAAATATTGCCACTCGCTATAGAGGAATATTGGGTTCATTGAACGGCATTAAACTGCTTCATGACATAGATGTTGTGAAGCATAACTATGCTTATTTTCCGATTGTGGTAGATGAAAATGAATTTGGGGTGAGCAGGGACAAGATTTATTCGGATCTCTCCGATCTTAATATATTTAGCAGACGGTATTTCTACCCGCTCATTAGTAATTTTCCCGTATATAAACACCTTCCTTCTGCGGCGGAAAATAATCTACCGGTTGCAAACAAAGTTTCCAGTCAGGTGTTATGCCTCCCCAATTACGCTGATCTTACTGAAAGAGATGTGGATAGAATTTGTAATTATTTTGTGAAAGTAAGTATACCAGCAATATTATAGATGATTAATAGCCGCGTCAAAATAAGTGTTTGCATGGTTACGTATAATCATGAACAATTTATAGCGAAGGCATTGGATAGTGTCCTGTCGCAGGAGCATAACTATTCCTATGAAATAATAGTCGGTGATGATTGCAGTACCGATGATACACGAAACATTCTTTTGGAATACGAACGGAGGTATCCTGAGATAATTCGATTGATTCTACAACCAAGAAACATGGGCGCTTCTTCAAATTCATTAAAGACACTTGAAGCCTGTAAAGGCGAATATGTGGCGCTTCTGGAGGGCGATGACTATTGGAATAACAATCAGAAATTGAAACAGCAGGTTGAGTTTCTTGATAAAAATACATCCTATGTTCTTTCATCTCATCGATATCTGCATTATCTGGCAAACGAGGATAGATTTAACACCGATCATGAGTATCATGGATTGTTTGACACATATCCGGAAGGAGTTCGCCTTGATCATGATCTGTTTTTTAATTATTGGTTTACAATGCCACTCACCGTTGTATTCCGAAACGATGTTTTTGAAATCGGTGAGGTTAGTATTTATAAGGACTTCAAAGATTTACATTTATTCTTTTGTTTGTTAAAAAAAGGCGATGGGTTTGTACACAATTTTGTAGGAGGCGTGTATAACACCCATAAGGCGGGCGTTTGGAGCCAACTTGATGCTTATGGAAAATGGAAGGCAAACTATCTTGCCCTCCATGAGCTTGTTGCTAACAATGTCACCCATGCTCGCCTGAGAAAGGCTTGTGCTGATTGTCTGAATCTTCTGGTTAATGTGTTTAAGGACACGTATAAGTACCCGTACCTTCATCGTGAAATGTATTGGCTAATGAGCAGACGCTTGTCAATGAAAAAATAAATTTATGGAAAGAACCTTTGATGCGGTGAAACCACTCATATCCTGTGTCTGCATTACTGAAAGACGAGTGAATTTCTTACAGCACGCGGTGAATTGCTTTGTTAACCAAACATATCCTAATAAAGAACTGGTAATCGTGCACAAAGAGAGTGACATCGATACGCTTAATTATATCAGGGACCTTGATGATCCGGCGGTAAGATCTGCGATCATTTCAGAATATGAAAGCGAAACCCTTGGTGAACGAAGGAATTTTTCTATTCAACAATCCAGAGGAGAATACTTTTGTCAGTGGGATGATGATGATTGGTATCATAACCAACGGCTTCAAATTCAAATGGAGTATGCTCTAAGACATTATCGCGATGGAAGTGTTTTAAGCCAGTTGATCTTCTTTAACAAAGTGACAAAAAAGGCATACTTTTCATACTCCAGGCCATGGGAGAATACGATATTATGTAGAGTAGATAGTTTAAGTAATGGATTTGAATATAAAAAATTAAACAGAATGGAAGATACCGCCTTTGTAAAGGAGCTTTTGCAGCATAATAAGTTAATACCTGTTTCCTTTCCCGCTTACATATATGTATATCATGGTAATAACACTTCTTCCCAAGGTCATTTTGAAGATCTATGTTCGATGAGTCAGGAATTATCTTCCCCTTTAAGTAAGAGTATTAATGATATTATTGAGGGTGTCATTTCAAATGATGCGGCATCAAAACTATTGATGACCCGGGAGGTGCAACAGGAATTTAATTTTTTTCACATCCCTCCTCAACTACTGCCGTATATATAAGAAGGTTAAAATGTTTGGGCAATTTATGAATTTTTGTTAGTCATGAACTCTAAGAAAATAGCAGACTTTTATTTTCAGATTACGCTTGAGAAATACGGTTATTGTTCTATGATACGTACCTACTTTACAAATTGATGCACGCGGATGGGTATTAAATATGTATTCTGTATTACTACGGGAAGATCCGGGAGTAATTATCTAAGTAAACTGTTTAGCGAGGTTGACTCATGTGTTTCCAGGCATGAAGAGGAGCCTGTCATGAATGGTGAGGTTATGTTTCGCTATTTGAAAGGAGATAAAAAACCTTTGCGTGATATGATGCCACGTAAGATAGAAGCCATAAATTATTCGCGCAAGGATCGCATTTATATTGACACCACACATTGCTTTATTAAGGGATTTGGATGGGAACTACCAACGTATATTCCACAGGAAGAAATCGCTGTTATTGTATTAAAGCGCAGTAAGGAGAAAGTCGTTTCAAGCCTGAGCCGGATACATTGCAATCCTTTTAATGCCATTGGCCGGGAATGGATAATAACACCCAGTGCGAACAGTATAATTACACCACCTATTGGTAAGTTTAAATTTCGGTTATACAGTGTGATCATGGATATCATTTGGAAAATGACAGAACGAAAATGGATGGAGTACAAATATCCTGTATACATACAACGGTATTCAACCAGGCTGTTAAATTGGTATTATGATGAAACGTATGCTGCGGGGAAAATATATGCAGAGCAATTCAATAAAATTAAATATGTCACGTTGGATGTGGACACCCTGAACAGCCTATCTGAATTTAGAAAGTTATTGACGGAATTATCGATATCTCCATCTGACATTCGTGATTCTATCCATGCGGTTATTGGTAAACCAAGTAATAGGAAGGAGAACTGGCCACTAGAATCATGAGATTACGATTGTTCAATGATGTCAAGATATTACGTAATGGTGACTACAAGCACTGTTTAACATCAAAAGAATACTCGATAGCCTGGATAGACTTTAATAAGAAATCAACGTATAACGGTTGACGCTAAATCAACGGTTAAACAATTCTCGACTCTGAATACAAATCGTACGCAGCCAACAACAATTCTCTACTGATCGATGCTTTATATTGGCTAATTTCATCGCGCCGCGCTACATAAACAGGCCGGTAGGCTGATTCGTATTCGTCCCAAATTATCAGCAGGTAGTTGTATCCGATTTTACTCGATCTGCCTTTCTCCAACCAAAGATTAAAAACTTCATCGTCAAGTGATTTTGGGAAACCTCGGCCGTCAAACATAACGATGTCTTTTGTATTCGGAAATTTAAGTTAACGCCGTTTATTTTACAACGCGAGAAGAACCTGAGACTCGACTAAAGAACTTAAATCAAACTGCAGGTCATTGATCGAGTATTCATTAACAGGGTAAAAGTATACGGCCTTGAAATACTAAATTTAAAGTATGTATCAGAGAGCCGTACCGCAATAGATTATTTTTTCTCGGGACAGGGAGTAATTGTCATACTATAGTAAATACGAATTTTGCAAGGCTACATGGACTATTCTCTCAATTTGCTTTTTTTTCACGGTGTCTTTTAAAAATCTTTTAAATTTCCTTACAAAAATCACACGTGTTTTTTTTTAGTATCCTTAATTAAGTTTTTTATTACTAATTTGCCGGGACAAGTAACCCCCCGTGTGATATGAAGACGCAATTCCCAGCGCTATGGACCAATCTGTCTCAGCGCACTAAATGCAAAAACTTCTTCCGATTCTATCTTTTACATCAACACATTGATATCGCTTTTTCTTTATTCCAAAGGAAGGATTGATTATGCACTTTAAAAAACCCTTGTATTTAAAACCAGAACTGACATGTTAAAAAGATTACTCTTTTTCCTTTTGGCCCAGGTGGTATCGCAGTTATCGTACGGACAATCGATGGACGATATTAAAATCCCAAAAGTTGTACCTCCATCACCGGATGCTGCGGCGTTGGGTAAGTATGGACAGATACCAGTGAATAAAAGTACAGGTGTTCCCTCCATCGAAATTCCACTATACGAAATCAAAACACCCCGATTCAGCCTGCCGGTTTCACTCTCGTATCATGCGTCGGGTATTAAAGTAGAAGAAATGGCAAGTTGGGTGGGTGCAGGGTGGGCATTAAATGCAGGCGGTATGATCACGCGCAGTATTATAGGCATGGCGGATGATTCTCCGCGTGGTTACATAACAAAAACCATAAAAGAAGCATCTCAAATACAATGGCCGGCCGACATGTATTATATAGCGGATGTGGTGAATCGCCGGATTGATACAGACCCTGATAATTTTTTTTATAACTTTAATAATCACTCAGGGTCATTTGTTTTCGGCGATGACAAAAAGCCGGTATTGATACCCTATCAGCCCATCAAAATACATTTCGATTTGCCTACCAAAAATTTTGATATAACCGATGAAAACGGGAACATATACTATTTCAATACGCAGGAAAGTGTAACGAGCAGAGAAAGCACATATATGTCGGGCGTCTCTACCTGGTACTTGACACGGATGGTATCTGCCGACCAATCGGATGTCATTGACTTTGCGTATACCACTGATGTCATGGAACTAATAGACTACTCTTATAGCTTTACCCAAAGCGTAGGTCAGAGTGATCCATTCAGTGCTACTGAGATGCTGCTGCCGTTTGAAGTTAATACTTCATTGCGAACGTTCCATCCTGTGCGAATTCAAAGCATTGTATTCAATGGTGGAAAAGTTGAATTTTCTGCAAAAGACGGCCGGCTCGATAATGGCAATATCCAGCTTGATGAGGTAATCGTGTATAATCAAGACCCGAAAAATAACCAGTACAACCGTATCAAAAGTTTTAAATTACTTACAGATTATTTCAATTCCGGGAGTAGTAGTGACTACTATAATCAACCAGTACCTGCCAAGGATACGCACCGGCTAAAGCTTAATGCGGTGCAGGAGGTCGGTACAGATAACGCAGTAATTAAGAGCCATCAGTTTGAATACAACGCAAGCCCTCTTCCGCATATACATTCCTTTGCGCAGGACAGATGGGGTTACTTCAATGGTAAAACAGGGAATCGGTCGCTGCTGGAATCGCAAGCTGTTACAATCAATGTTTCCCCTTCTGCAACGACGGTACACATCGGAATGGATGGCTTCACGGACAGGGGCGCAGACCGTAGTGTTTCACCTGACGATATGCAGGCCTGCGTATTAAACAAAATTACGTACCCGACCGGTGGCTATACTAGACTGAATTATGATTGTAATAAATATAAATACGTGGGAACGGTCACTAGTCAAGATTATCGATCGGCAGCTGCTCGTGGTTGGGACAAGGTAAACGATGTAGTGGACTATACGCCTACGGCCTATATGCTTGACCACGGAGGCAATATATTTACCGTAAAGGTGGGCACAGTAACCAATCAGCCTCTTGCATACATAAAAGTAGTGCGACTTCCTGAAGGCAATGAAATATACAATTCTTCGTGGAATTGGAATTATTCAAACTCGCAGTTGTCGACAATAATCACGTTACCGTTGGTTGCAGACGTTCATTACCAATTGATCGGATTTGCACAAGGCGGCGGCTTTCCTAATACCTTTGATCCTTTAGCGTATGCGACCATAGCGACCAGTTACCAGGTAGTCACGGAAACGGAAACAGTATTGAATCAGGGGGGATTACGGGTGAGCAGCATTCAAAACTTTAATGCCGATGGAAGCATTGCCGGCACTGAAACATATGCTTATGGCAATGACGAATCCGGGTGTGGGCTTCAACTTGCCTTTCCCCCTGTATATAAATACAATAAAAACTTTTTTTTTGCTGATAACTCCTCCCTATTTCGAACTGTTTACAGTTGTAGTTCGATTTATCCGTTGTCGACATTTAGCAGTAGCCCTATAGTATACCCCACCGTTACGCTCTATCATGGTAATGCATCACTGAATACCGGGAAGAGTGTTTATGAATACGACATTTACCCGGATGAACCGCTGCCTATATTTGGTATGAATATTAATACGGTAAAGCCGATTTCGGTGATGTGGAAAAATGGCGAGCCCAAACGCGAGCGCCATTTTCGTAACTATGGCAACAACCAGTATACACTGGTACAGGAAACAATTAATTTTTTTGATCTCATACCGAGGGCCGGAGGGACGGGTACTACAATTTGGTATACCTGGGAACCAATAGCCTTTACTTTTGACGGCCCTACTTTAGGAACAGACGGCTATGTGTATAGTGGTGTTGGAAATGTGCCATTTTCGCAAAATCATTTTTCTTGGTTTGATTACCCGATCTCTACCGGTAGCCGCATATTAAAGTCAAGCATCAACTCGCAGTATGAGACAGGCGGAACGAGTATATCGACTACTACTCAATACTACTACGATAACCTCGACCACATGTTTCCGACCCGCGTCATAACCACCAATTCCAAAGGGGAATCGTTCACAAAGACCACGAACTACCCGCAAGACATGGTATTGGCTCTGAAGGATCCAACGGGGATATATGGTAAAATGGCCACGGCCAACATCATTAGCCCTGCTATTGAGCAATATAAGTCGAAGAATACCACGCAACTTCTTTACGAAAAGACCAACTACGACTTTGCTTATAACACTGACGTCATAAGGTATAACACCTATATGATCAAGCCTGCGTCAATAGAGATGCAAACGCTCTCGAATCCATCAGAGGTGCGATTGCAATACCTGGATTATGACACTAGAGGGAATGTCAGTACCCTGGTGAAAGACACAGGTCCAAAAATAGGCTACCGCTGGGGCTGCAACAAGAAGTACCCGGTTGCTGAGGTAGTGAACGCCGCTTCCAATGAATTTTATTACGAAGGTTTTGAAGAAAATGCTGCGGCAACATTAGGCAACGCACAAATCGGCACGCATACCGGCCAATATTATTATCTCGGACCGAATTATGCGATTAACTGGTCGCTGCCGAATGCCAGGAACTACGTGATCACCTATTGGTATTTAAATGGCAGTGTTTGGAAATATATGCCCGAACAACCTTTTACAGGAACGATAACCTTAAACAACGGCAGTGGTTATGATGATATCCGGATATATCCCAAGGACGCGCAGATGAAGACCTACACCTATACATCGCTGTTGGGTATTACCAGTGAAACCGATGCCAGCAGCCGCACAACATATTACCGATATGACAACGACTGTCGTCTCATGGATATCCGCGATCAGGACACTAACATCGTCAAAACATTTCAATACAATTATCAGCAGCACTAACCGTGTTGATCATGAAAGCATGTGTATTTAAAAAATTGTCACTTTATAGCTTTAATGTTATGACTAGCAAAAAGAAATCTCTCTCGATCAAATTTTATTTATCAGCATTAATTTTGTTTACCGCACTGGTAAGCCAGCAGGTGCATTCTCAAAACTTAATTGTCCAAACCGGAGGTACGTGTGTTGGTGGTGCTGTGTATCTTTTGCCGGTAGGCAGCGTATGCGGTACTACAACCTGGACAATTACAGCCCCTGCGGGTTCGTATACTCCAGGAACCCAGACTACGAACTCCATTACTATCACATGGAATACGGCGGTAACGGGAGCTACAATCAAGGCTACATACAGCCTTCAACCCAGTTGCACTTCGCAATCTTCTGCACCCCTGACGGTTAATATCGCAGGGTCCCCTGCCACGCCTGCCGCTCCAGTGGGCACATTGACCCGCTGTCAGGGAAATGGCACCAGTCAGTTTACCAGTACCGGGGGTAATAGCTGGTCCATTGCCAATGCCGGTAGCAGTACCATTAGTGGGTCTGGGTCAACAGGAACGGTAACGTGGGATCCTAATTTTTCTGGAACGGCAACAGTCTCTGTACGAGCTAGCGGGGCGTGTGCAACATCCGCGGCTGCATCAGTTTCCGTGACTGTAACTCCTAAGTTTAACTTTCCCGTACAGATTTCTGGTCCGACGCCAGTTTGCGGTAATACTGCGAAGGTTACAGTTATTGTGAATAATAATCAAGCCGATTCGCGGCTTGGCACCATAACATACCAATGGTATGCGGGTGGTAACACTGTGCCGGGAACATCAGAACAAGGTGTACCCTTGGTAAACTACATCACTACGAATGTTACTCAGGGAATGCAAATTTATTGCGTTGTAACCTCCTCTGCGGGTTTATGTATAAATGCGATTACTTCCAGTACTTACACGGTCAATATTACTCAACCTACGCCACCAAGTATTGGAATGACTATTTCTCCAACCAATCTTACGATGTGCCAGGGTACATCCGTTACGTTCACCGCTACCGGCGGGNTGAGCAACTACCAGTGGAGCATGAATGGTGCTGGGGCAGGGACTGGCAACGCCTTCACTACCACTGCCGCCTCTGCAACGCAATTGCAATCGGTAAGTGTTACAGCCACTTCCACGGGTGGGGGCGGCTGTGTAAGCAGCGGTACAGTCACTGCTTACGCTACGAATATTCCATTTGTGGTTATTCCATCCGCAACACCCACGATCTCGATATCCTCCGATGATATATCCGAGCCCGTTTGTGTAGGTACTCCGCTCTCCTTTGGCGCTAATGTAGCAAATGGAGGAAGTACACCTAGTCTACAGTGGCGCGTTGACGGCACCAATATCGCATCCGCCACTGGTAATTTTTTTACAACCACTACTGTCTATACCGGACAGCAGATTGATTGCATCCTTACCAGCAATGCCGTCTGCGCTACTGCCACTACCGCGACTTCGAATGCTCTTGGCGTTACTACGTTACCATCGGTAGGCACACCGGCCATCCTAGGGCCTGTAAGTACAATGCAGCGAGGTACAAGCAACTACTCAGCTTCTGCTGTCAATGCCCAAAGTTACAACTGGTCCATCAGTCCGATGACTGCGGGCAATATTGACGCCAATGGCACGGTTACCTGGAGCAATGAAAATCCCCTCAGTGCAGCCACCATTACTGTAACAGCCAATGGTTGCAATGGTCCCTCCGTAGCATCACTGCAAGTTACGCTGTTAGCGCCGTTATCAGGTGGTGTCATCTTGTCTGGCAACGTGACGATCACTCCCGGTAGCAATCCGGGCAGAATCGTTGCAGGCTCTGCAGCTGGTGGCAGTTGTAGCGGTAATTATCAATATCAGTGGCAACAAAGCAGCAGCTCCTCCGGACCTTTTACAGACATAGCCGGCAGTGCTGGTAATACCTATTTGCCCGGTGCTATTTCCACCACCAGGTATTTCCAGCGTAAAGTTACCTGCGGCAGCGATATTGCTTTTAGTAATATCGTTGCTGTAACAACCGGACCTTTAAGTACCAACCAGAATTATGTGCGGACACGTACGATAACCCGATCGGGCATTAATGATTTCACTACTTCAGGGCAATTGACAGACCCCCACGATGTGCAACAAACAACGTCGTATTTCGACGGGCTTGGGCAACCGGTTCAAACGGTAGTTAAACAGGCAAGTCCGTTGGCGAACGATATTGTATCAATGCACGTCTATGATCCGTTTCAGCGGGAATCAGTAACATTAATGGGGTATACCGATGTGGTTGGCGATGGGAATTTCAAAGGCAATGCAGCCAACGACCAATATAATTTTAACCTGACACAATTTCCTGTCGAACAGTATTACTATAGTCAAACTGATTTTGAAGCATCACCACTCAATCGACCGCTAGGTACCTATGCTCAGGGCAACAGTTGGGTAGGAAGCGGCAGAGGTGTGCTTGCTCAATATCTTTTCAATACGATAACTGACAATGTTCGCATATGGAATATTGATATACCTGGGGGAAGCCTGCCTGTTAGCGCCGGCACCTATGAGGCGGGGCAGCTTTATAAGAACGTCAGCATAGATGAGCACGGTTTTCAGACCATTGAATTTAAAGACAAAGATGGACACGTGATATTGAAAGAAGTACAGGCTCCCGGCGGAGTGTGGGCACAGACCTATTACGTCTATGACGATTTAGGTCAACTGGTAGTAGTGCTGCCACCGGAAGCAGTGAAGATATTGACAAATTAAAGGTGAATCCTCAAGGACCCGGACAAAAAATATTAATCACTCTTCAAAAAGAAATAGAATGAGAAACTTTACGTTAGCCCTCGCTTTTATCTTGCTCGCGCCAAGCCTGGCGTTTGCCCAGTCTGGCCCTGTTGCCAACTGGCGCCTGAACGGAGATGCCACGGACGCTTCAGGCAATAACATTACGGGTACGTTAATGAACGGTCCAACGTACTCCACGGACAGTAAAGAAGGAACAAACTCCCTGGTGCTGAACGGAACCAATCAATACATCACCTTTGGCAATCCCGCTGGTTTGCCTACGACCACTGGTGCAAGAACACTTTGTGCGTGGGGTAAAACAACGGTCACCGATACGTATCGCTGGATAGCTGCCTTCGGAACAAGCAATGGTGCCAATGCCATGTTCATCGGAATGAACGGCACGACGCTACAAGCAGGGGCATTCGGCGATGACCTCATCGTTGCCAATACATGGACAGTAAACACGTGGCATCACGTGTGTCTTACCTACGATGGTACGACGGCAAAACTATACTTTGATGGAGTACTGGTCGCCTCGGGAGCAAGGAACTGGTATATGAAGTTATCAAAAGTATACATCGGCCGTCAGGTGGATGATGCTGAATATTGGAAAGGACTAGTTGATGATGTTCGGATTTACAACAGGGCGCTAAGCCAATCCGAAGTTCAGGCCATCGTAACGCCCGTCACATTACCCTCACCACCGACGGCGCTGATTGCTACGGCAACTTCATCCTCGACCATTAAACTTACGTGGACCGACAACTCCAGTAATGAAACCGGTTTTCAGGTGGAGCGTTCGAGTACGTCAGGCACTGGCTTTGTGCCAGTTGCAACTCCAGGTGCGAATGTGCTGACCTACACGGATATAAACCTTTCACCCGCAACAAAATATTATTATCAGGTACGCGCGACGATCGCCGGGGGGGGAAACTCGGCTGCTACCAATGAACAAAATGCTACGACAATGGCCGCAGGCCTTATTGGGAATTGGCTTTTGAATGGGGATGCCACTGATATCTCTGGCAACGGGCTCGTTGGCGTGCTAAAAAATGGGGCAGCTTTTGATAACAACAGCAAAGAAGGCGGCAGTGCTCTTGTCTTGGATGGTGTGAGTCAATATGTTGATTTAGGAAATCCCGCTTCCCTTCCCTCGGGCACGGCTGCGCGTAGTATGAGCGTTTGGGCAAAGACGAGCAGCATCGCGGCGGGTTATGGGTGGATTGCTGCGTTTGGCTCGACGGCCAATGGCGGAGCGATGTTCATCGGGAGAAACGGCAATGCATTAACGGTTGGGGGCTATGGAAATGACTTAAGTGTCGCCAATGTATGGACAGTTGACACCTGGCATCATGTGTGTTTAACATATAACGGTACGACTGCAATTGCTTATGTTGATGGAGTACAGGTGGCCTCGGGAGCCAAGAACTGGAACCTGATTCAGTCAAAAGCCTACATTGGCCGTCAGGTAAATGGCAATGAATATTGGGGCGGCTCGGTCGATGATCTTCGCATTTACGGTAAGGCATTAACAGCTGCAGATGTACGGATGCTTGCGATGGAACCTCCAAGGGGTCTTGCCATTACGGCCTTAGGCACGACAAACGTAAACCTGAAATGGGTAGACAATGCTGCCAGTGAAATGGGCTATCGCATAGAACGTTCACAAACTTCCGGTACCGGCTACAGTTTACTAATGACCACGGCAGCAAATGTTGTCACCTACACTGATGCGACGATTACATCGGGCACACGGTATTATTATCATGTAAGTGCTATCAATGCAGACGGCGCAATTTCGGCTTTCTCCAATGAAGAGACGATCGATCCTGTTCACGATGCTGTTAACAACCTAGCCTTTCAATATCGCTATGATCAACGCGGCCGGATGAGTGCCAAAAAAGTACCTGGAGCGGACTGGGTTTATATGGTTTATGATAATAAGGACAGATTGGTGTTTACGCAAGATGGCAACCAACGCAAAGACGCTTATGGGAATCCGAAGATGGACTGGACCTTTACCAAATACGATGTGTTGAATCGTCCGGTAATGACGGGTATCTATACGCACAGTGCTGTTGTAGATCAATCAACCATGGCGGGATTAGTCAGTACTACTAATTTCTATGAGAATTATGTTGGAGTTGTCGCCCCAGCCAATCATGGATACACGAATAATGTATTTCCTACTCAAAATATTCAGATACTAACAATAACCTACTATGATACCTATGACTTTAGGACCTTGTGGGGAAGTGGTTATGCATATGTGTCCGACAATCTTTCAAAGACGGTTAATGGTGTAACGTACCTGCAGCCAGCGAGTGAAAACAGCCACGTCACAGGACAGGTCACTGGTTCAAAAATAAAAGTGCTCGGCAGCGAAAGTTGGCTTAAGGATGCGACCTACTATGATGATAAATATCGAGTAATCCAGACTATCGCAGATAATGCCATAGGCGGAACTGAGGTTACTTCTCAACTCCTGGATTTTGTTGGAAAGATTCTTGACTCAAAAACCACCCATAGCCGGGGTATGTTATCTTGGAGCAATCCTGGCGTGTATGACGTCACATCAACCTCAGTTATCAGTAACAGTGGAGGCAATGGGGGGACGATAACGGCAACGCAACAGCTTGCCGCGAACACAAACGGGTATGTAGAGTTTTCATCTGCCAGTACACAAAATACGGAGTATGTATCTTTCGCACCTACTCCTAGCTATATCACACTGGCGCAAGGTTACTGGAGTGTCTTCGACAATAACATAAGTCAGATCTCGGGATCTTTTGTTGCGGGAACGGTTTTTCGCATTGAGCGCACTTCTGGCGTTATCAATTATTATGCGAATGGCACGAAAGTCTACACTTCTCCAACAGCTTCTACGGGTGCACTAACATTAAACGTTACTCTTAACCGATACCAGGCGGATCCTTCATCGATCACTAATATCCGTTCTTCGTTTGGAAAAGAGATCAATACCATCGAACGGAGCTTTGACTACGATCATGCCGGCAGACTTCTCAAGACCTGGCACACTGTAAGCGGTGCCCCGGCTACGGTACTTTTGGTCAATAATCAGTACAACGAATTAGGGCAATTGATAGATAAGAAATTGCATTCGGAAGACAACGGAAGTTCATTCAAACAAAGTGTCGATTACCGTTACAATATTCGCGGCTGGCTAACCTCTATGAACAACTCACAGTTGGCTGACGACCACTCCACAACCAATACAAACGACGATACAAACGACTTGTTCGGAATGAACTTACTGTACAACATCAGCGATGCCAACCTGGGAAGCACGGGTATGTACAACGGTAACATCAGCGGCATGAAATGGAGTGTAGGATTAGGCAAGGGGGATACAAAGGAACTTGGCTATAACTTTAGCTACGATGCCATGAATCGCCTTACCGCAGCGAATAGCAGGATGAACAAAGCAACCTGGCAAGCCGGATACTATGATGAGAATGGTTTGACTTACGATCTGAACGGAAACATTATGACCCTTACCCGTAAAGGCGATAATAACCTGCAGATTGATAATCTGAAGTATGGTTATTACGGAAAAGGAAACCAACTCCAATATGTTAACGATAATACCGCCAGTGTCACGGATAAACGGAAAGGTTTTACAGATGGTAATTCGGGCAGTGGAGGAGATGGTGCAGGCACAGCAGTAGATTATTCGTACGATGCCAATGGGAACTTGACGCATGATCTCAACAAAGGCATCGGCACATCACTGTCAGACGCTGCCGGTATTATCACGTATAATTATCTCAACTTACCTGAAACCGTAACGAAAGCAGGTAACACCATTCGCTACATTTACGACGCATCGGGCTGCAAACTCTCACAAGTGGTTAGTTTCGGTAACACGAAAAAACAAACCGACTACGTGGGTGAGTTTCAATATGAAAATGACGCGCTTCAATTTATCAACCATGAAGAAGGGCGTATCGTGGTGAGTGGCACCAACCTTCTTTACACAAACAGCTTTGATGTGTTGACCACCGGCATCACCACAACAAACGCCACGGCAGCAGCCTACGCCAACAATGGTGAAAAATATGTAAAGGCCACATCGAACGGTACAACCGGAGGTGGTCTTACCCAGATAGGAAAGGTATACACCGTAACAGGGGGTGACCGTTACCGCATACGGGTTAAAGGTTATAGTGGTGCAAGTCCAGCCTACCTTCAGGTGACCGCTGGAGCTACCGTTTTATATTCGCCGGGCGCAAGCCTTCCCAATAGCGCAACAACCGAAAGCTGGGTGGAGCAAATTGTAACCATACCCGGGACAGGGACGTCTACGATGAAAGTTGCTGTGGTGTGGAACACCAACACGGCTGGTGAAGTGCTCTATGTGAACGAACTCGACGTAAACCAGCTTACTATCACTGCTCCCGAATACCAGTATAATCTGGAAGATCATTTAGGAAATGTGAGATTAACGTTTACCAGTAAAAACGATGTGCAATCCAATACTGCTACGATGGAAGCGGCGAACCAATTGGCAGAGAGTCGAGTTTTTGTCAACTACGACAGAGTGCGCATTGTAAACAGTTCGCCGTTGTTTGATCATACAAATAACGTGGGAGGTAACGGTTCATCGATCCGGTTGAGTGGAAACACAAACGAAAAAACAGGCCTTGTAAAAACACTGGCTGTAATGCCTGGCGACATTGTTCATATGGAAGTCTACGCCAAGTATCTCGATACGAACCCAGCAAACTGGGATGGTGCTCTTGCTGCGTTAGTGAGTAATATCAGCGCTGGGTCAAGTTCAGTCGTGACCGATGGAAGCAGTTATAACACAAATGGCTCTAATCCTTTTCCTTATACGGGATTGAACGGCACGGGAAGCAGCAATAATACCGGCCCCAAAGCCTATTTGAATTATATCATGTTCGATAAAGATTTCAATCCTATTATTACGGATCCAAGCCAGACGAATTATAAACGAATGAGCAATTTTGCCATGGAAAAAGGAACAACCGGTACGCTGGATGGCGTAGCCCATGAACCGTTGATAGCGGACGTAACAGTGAAACAGCCCGGATATATGTATATTTATCTTAGCAACGAAGAAGCAACTCCGGTGGAAGTGTACTTTGATGATTTTAAAGTGACGCAGACGAAATCACCGATCATTGCGAGTAATGATTATTATCCATTTGGTCTGACGTATAATTCGTTTACGCGAGAGAATAGTGTTCCGAATGCTTATCAATACAACGGCAAGGAAATGCAGGATGAGATGAACCTTGGATGGTTGGATTATGGGGCGAGAATGTATGATCCAACAATTTCACGATGGATAACATTGGACCCATTAGCTGATCAAATGAGAAGACACAGCCCATATAATTATGCTTTCAATAACCCCGTAAGATTTATTGATCCAGACGGAATGGGGCCGGGGGATTTTACAACAAGCAAAATACAGCTGCATAACGAAGACGATAAAACTCATCTCAAAGAAACGACAGTAAGCGTCAATACAATTACGAAAACGCTAAAAGAAGGAGAAACAGGATTCACCGATGCATTAGGAGGAGTAAATATAACTGCAGGAAATGGAATTGGAAACGAAATCATTGAACGCACCACTACTACAACAACAACTGTGACTGAAACCGTCACACAGTATGATGAAAATGGTAAGGTCGCAGCGGAGTCAACCAGACAGACGAAGACGGTAACTACGCAAACAGATATAATAGTGAAAGATCAGAATGGGGGATTTGCGGGGAGCAAATCGACATCGACCACGGCCAACCCCGTGGTTACTAGAGGTGCAAATGTTAATCTTTCAAAAGAGATGAAAACTGCAATCAATGAGGTTCATGATTACAAGGCGGGTGCTGTGACACCTGATCTTCATCCTATGCAAACTGTCTTCAAAAAATATTTCGACTTCATTACAGACCATCCGGATGTGAGAAGGAAAAATTTGAATGTCGGGCCACCTCATGAAAATGAGCGCGGGGCTTACCGTAGACGCTCAGCCGGTGTACCTGCACAAAACCGAATCGTCCCGAAAAAATTGAATTTCTATAATCGGTAATATCTGAGAGAATTTCGCGATGTACATAGAATTTATGTTCTTCCACTTGGTCCCGGTCTTTCGCTCTAAACGATTGCTGGTTCGAGTCTTAGGAAAGTGCGTGGCATCGCGCGTGACTTGAATCTTTCATGTTGTAAGTTTTCAAACTTAAGAGGCGACAGAAAGTTTGCATTTTTTAACTTAAACTAATTAAGTAACCGTTTCACCCCAATCAGAGTCCCCAGTTCTCGCGCAGAAGTGACTTCGTTTGTAATATTTTTAGCAGCTTGTCATCTTGGTTTTGATCTGGAATTTAGCTCCAGTGTCTTTTCTGATGGGGGGCAAACACTACCTGCCATTATCAATTAATCTTCAAATTCTTATAGACCTCATCCGTTTATTTTACAACGCGAGTGAACCCGAGACCGGAGCACCAAATGGAGATTTATCAGAAACACAATTAAACGTGAGGTCCCGATCAAATTGGGTCCCATGTCATGTTAGGATAATAAGACCGGTCCTCACAGAAATTAAAATCAGTTACAACGTACTCATGTCAATGACGAAGCGATACTTTACATCGCCTTTGAGCATTCGTTGGTAGGACGCCGTAATATCCTTTATATCGATGAGCTCGATATCGGAAACAATTTTTTTATCAGCACAGAAATCAAGCATTTCCTGAGTTTCGGCAATACCGCCAATACCTGATCCGGCAACACTCTTTCTGCCGCCGAGCAGTGAAAATGGATGGACGACGTAAGGTTTGGAAGGAACACCCACGCAGATTTGCGTACCGTTGGTCCGGAGCAGTGACAGGTACAGGTTCATGTCATGATCGGCAGAGACGGTATCCAGAATAAAATCAAAGGAGCCTTTCACGGCATCAAGCTGTGCGGCATCGGACGTCACGACAAACTTATGTGCACCAAGTTCCTTCGCGGCCTTTTCTTTCGAAGGTGACGTGCTCAGAACCGTAACTTCGGCGCCGAAAGCAACGCCAAACTTTACACCCATATGGCCGAGACCGCCCAAGCCGAGGACTGCGAGCTTATGGCCTTTGCCCACGTTCCAGAATTTAAGGGGTGAGTAAGTAGTGATACCGGCGCACAGCAGCGGGGCCACAGCAGCCAGCGGCAATTTTTCGGAAATGTGAAGAACAAAGTCCTCCCGTACAACAATCGTCTTGGAATATCCGCCGTAGGTTGGCAGACCGTCTCTGCCCATGCCGTTGTACGTTTGAGTAGAACCATGAAGACAATATTGCTCAAGTCCCTCGTTGCAATTCTCACAGGTCTTACAAGAGTCAACCATACAACCGACACCGGCAAGCTCTCCCATCTTGAAATTCTTTACCGAGGAACCAACCTTAACGACTCGCCCAACGATCTCATGTCCCGGTACCATCGGAAAAATTCCGGGGAACCATTCGTTTTTGATCTGGTGCAGATCGGAGTGGCAAACGCCGCAGTAAGCGATGTCCAGCTGAACATCATTCGGTCCGACTTCCCTGCGATCAAAATTCCACGGAGCTAAATCCGTTTGCGGGGATTGCGCAGCGTATGCTTTTGTTTTTATCATAGTTTTAGACATTAATATCCAAAGATAACCTTAAACATAATTCGCAACATGCTTTTCGATTCAAAATGTCGACGTCATTGACTAGCATGACGCTGGGATGTCGAGCAATGAACTCGCCTGGAGGGTCTTGCAATATTCGATATTCATTTGGCGACAGGTTAACATGCTGCTTAATAAGCGACTGAAAATTCATGGCTTTAATAATGTAACGGATTCTACTTTTACACGTTGCCAGAACTTACCAGCCTCAACTTTTCTTTTTGAAAAACAACGTCAGGAATCGTTTGGATAATGATGGGTCGAAATAAAATCCACCGGAGTTTTGGCGGTTTCACAAAAAGCGAGAAATTCTTTTATCCATGCTTTACTGGCTGTAGCAGGTCCGCCGACTTTCAGAATAGAGTCAACTTCTTTAATAGCGGTGGCTGTGTATTGGTAAAGTTTAAAATAATCTTCCTGACTGCCCGTCCAGAAGGCGTCGAGGTTGGGCTCATTCCACACTTCGAAAAACTAGCTGCTTACTTCTTCAATTCCATATCGATCTACCCAATGCTTGACCAGCTTTTTTATGAGTGTTCCCCATGCATCGTAGTTACGTGGTGGAGTAACATTTCCTTTATAATGAAATACAATACGATCACCGGAAGACAATGCCAGCGGCATAAAGAAAGTTCTACGAATGGTTTCATGCCCGTACTAAGCAGAAAATCAAAAATCTGATCAGCGTTGAAAAAAGAGTATACCAGTTGATCCATCTCATCAACCAACGTACCCATATCATCGGAAATTATTCCGTGAAAACGTACATACTTAAATCCTAACTCTTCATGACACCGGCGGATCTGTTTTTGCCAGTCGGCCTGTAAGGCGAGGGTCGCATGACCGCTACCAACAGTATGCTCAAAAAAATGATCAAATGCGGTTGTTTCCTCAGCCAGATTACAGGAAAAATTGGTGGTGTTCATAGGCGCAGCTCAAATGCTATTTGTAAAATATGCAGTAGTTGGAACAGTGTAACGTGTAAAGCATTCTATAATTATGTAAGAATGAAATAGATTGTGACGGTTATAACGAAATGGAGATTTTCATTTAGACCTCGGAGAAGTCGATATGTAAATTGAAAAGCCTTTTCTATTGGCATGATTATTTTGCGTTAAATAACATTTATGCTTCGTCGGTGATCTTTTGTTAATGACATCAATCGCGTGAGTTCGGAAGATCTGGTACTTATTAAGTAAAATTATACTAATGCAGCGGGTGAAGGGTTACGGGATCAACGCCGTCGTTTTTTAAACACTGAACAAAAAGCGGGAACAAAATCTCAAGTATAAATAATTTGAGTTAAGAATAAAAATAAAAAAGCCATCCCGAAAGATGGCTTTGATTTTGCCGGCATTTATGCCGGTACCCTTCGAGGTTTTTCTCTTTCCCAAAAGCGATGCATGGCTATGGCTTTAACAAATTGATTGGATAGTTTCTTAAGATTGCCATTGATAATCACACCTTCTCGTAGCGAAGTTTCTTCACTTTCATCTTCCGGTAGTTTTTTGGCGAAATAGGTCGCTTCCAATACTTGGCGCGCACCATCATCAGCCGCGATAGCCTTGCAGTGCTTATATGCTTCATTCAGAAAATGGATTGCATTAGCCTCAGCTTCCAATGTAGCAACGCTATTTGTTCCTGCCGGTACATATACCGCATCGTACAAAACAGAAGCAGCTGTTAAAAAACTCTTCTGTACAGGGATCTGCGTATCATTCTCACTTTCGATAAAGCCAAGCTTGGGGGCTATTATCTCTACCACTGCACCGTGTGCCAGCAAAGCATCCTGAACGGTGGTCAACGAGTTTTCATCAACGCCATCGGCTGCCAGTATTGCAATCTTACGCGTCCGGATGGAATCTTTAATTGTGCCTGCCATACTTAATGCCTCAGACTTCAACAGTGAGCTTTTTTTATCCACGGGCTGATAGGCGTGAGGGTCGGCGTCTGCCGGAATACTTTGGTTGAGGTATCCTTCCAGTTCCTTTGGTATGGGAAGACCCAGGCCATAAGCGACTTCATGCGCAAGTCCTTTGTCTATGTGAGCGAGTAAAATCAACATGCGTTCGCGAATGGTCACTGTTTCTACTTTCCCAAGTTCGAAACGTAGTGCATCGACCAAATGGTTTTTTTCCGGCTCCGACTGACTGTTGAAAAACAATCGTGCCTGACTGAAGTGATCCATAAAACTAGGGCTGCGCTCGCGTATTTTTTTTCCGTCGATGCGCTCCGCATAAGACGTAAAGCCTCCCTCCATAGCTTTCGCCTGGAATGGACAACCACCTCCCGTAGTATTAGGATTATAACTTGATTTACCGCTATTGATCGTTTGTCGCATATGTCCGTCACGTTGATTATTGTGCACCGGTACTACGGGGCGATTGATCGGGATTTCGTGAAAGTTAGGGCCACCGAGTCTGATCAATTGAGTGTCAGTATAAGAGAACAACCGGCCCTGTAATAATGGATCGTTTGTGAAATCTATGCCCGGTACAACATGGCCTACGTGGAAAGCTACTTGTTCTGTTTCGGCAAAGAAATTATCGGGATTACGATTTAGCGTCAGTTTACCAATGCGCTGCACGGGTACAAGTTCTTCCGGAATGAGCTTGGTAGGATCTAAGAGATCGAACTCAAATTTATGTTCATCTTCTTCCGGCACGATCTGTACGCCGAATTCCCATTCGGGAAAATTGCCGCTTTGGATCGCTTCCCACAGATCACGACGATGAAAGTCAGGATCTTTTCCGGAAATGTTTTGGGCTTCATCCCATGCGACGGAATGTACACCGAGCAAGGGCTTCCAGTGAAATTTTACGAAGTGCGCTTTGCCTTGTTCATTTACAAACCGGAAGGTGTGAACGCCAAAACCTTCCATCATCCGGTAACTGCGCGGAATGGCACGATCACTCATCACCCACATGATCATGTGCATGGACTCCGGCATCAGTGAAATAAAATCCCAGAAGGTGTCATGTGCCGAAGCAGCCTGTGGCATCTCATTATCCGGTTCCGGTTTTACGGCATGAATAAGGTCTGGAAATTTAATGGCGTCCTGTATGAAAAAGACAGGAATATTGTTTCCGACTAAATCGAAGTTTCCTTCTTCAGTATAAAACTTCACGGCAAACCCACGTGCATCACGGGCCAGATCACTCGATCCGCGCGAACCTGCTACCGTAGAAAATCTGACGAAGACAGAGGTTTGAACGGCAGGATCCTGAAGAAATTTTGCTCTCGTATATTTACGCATGGATTTATAAACCTGAAAGAAACCATGTGCGGCAGAACCACGAGCATGTACTACACGTTCAGGAACGCGTTCGTGATCAAAATGAGTGATTTTTTCGCGTAATATAAAATCTTCCAGTAACGTAGCGCCGCGTTCGCTCGCTTTCAGAGAGTTTTGATCATCGTTTATTTTAACGCCATGGTTTGTTGTCAAAAATTGACCTTCATCATTTTTTTTGTTGGAAGATAATTCTTCCTGTTTTTTATTAGTTTCAGTATTCGAATTGTTTTTAGCTTTTTTTGCCATCGGATTTTAATTTTATTGAGTACAAAGAAGTCTACCTGGCTTGCTCTGTTGTCGCCTCGTAATTGATCTTATTTTCTGCGATTTCGCTTAGAAGCTTATCTGTTTCTTTCTCTTCTGATAGTGTTTCTTCCAGAATTTCGGCAATTTCTTCAAGGCCTAAGGTCTTTGCCAATTGTGCGAGCCCACCATAGGTGGCAATTTCGTAGTGCTCAACCTTTTGGGCGGCTAGAATAAGTCCTACGTCACGTGTTGCAGTGCCATCCTCGGTATCTTCAATAATGCCTTCGCCTTCTTCGACAAGGCCTTCCATAGCATCACATTTCTTCGCCTGTGCTTTCTCTTCAAGCAATTCGAAAACTTTTTCAAGCCTCACCACATGCTCTTGGGTTTGTTCCAGGTGTGTTGTGAAGGCATCCTGCAATTCTTCCGAAGTAGCCGCCTTTTTCATTTTAGGCAGCGCCTTGGTAAGGTGTTTCTCCGCCCAATAGATGTCTTTGATCTCATCGATAAATAATTCTTTCAAAGCGGATTGCACTTCTTCAGTAGTTTGGAGAGCAGCCGGTTTTTTCGCGGCCTTTTTTCCGGGTGTATTTTTTGCCATGACATGTTGGATTTAGTATATGATGAGCATGTAACAGAAATCATCATGCCCGGAAGCTTCTTTTTTCTAACTTGTTTTATGGGAATTTTTTTGACCAATTATTGGAGAAACCAAGGATCGATTCTTAAGGGAGAAACACTTGATTGGCCTATCAAGTCTGACGGTATTTCGCTTGTTGACCTGTTTCTCGTCTAATGGGGAACTTTGTGTACATTTCAGGTATACGATACTGGAAAAAGAGAATATGGCATTTACCAACTTCAGTCTACAGCAGCCCAAAATAAAAACCGCCCCTATTGGAGGCGGTTTCTTTACGTTATAAAAAAAAGGAATTGTTAATCCATTATTCTTGTAACATTTATGGCATTCATGCCCTTTTTGCCCTTTTCTTCTTCATACGTGACTTCATCGTTCTCACGGATCTCATCGATGAGACCTGACATGTGGACAAAAATGTCGGTTTTTGAATTTGACGGCGTAATGAATCCAAAACCTTTGGTTTCATTGAAAAACTTTACTACTCCTTGCATTGTTTATATAAATTAAAATTAAAAAAAATGTTTACGGATTGAATTGGATAATCATATCCTAACCCAAGAATGATTTAAGCGTCTTGCTTCTGGAAGTATGCCTTAATCTGCGGGTAGCTTTTTCTTTTATTTGGCGTACGCGCTCTCTTGTCAGGCTAAACTTTTCACCTATTTCCTCGAGGGTCATTGCATTATTATTATTGAGGCCAAAGTATAAGCCTAAGACTTGAGATTCTCTGGGTGTTAATGTTGAAAGAGCACGTTGCACCTCCTTGGTGAGGGAGTCGGCCATTAAGGCTGCATCGGGTGTCGATTCATTTGCATCGCTCAGTACATCGAGTAAGCTGTTTTCTTCACCCTGAACAAACGGTGCATCCATCGATACATGGCGTCCTGAAACTTTGAGATTGCTTTGAACTTCTTCGGTGGTAACGCCGATAACTTCGGCAATTTCCTCTGTCGAGGGCTCGCGCTGAAATTTTTGTTCCAGATCTGAAAATGTTTTTGCGATCTTACTCAAAGAACCTACCCTGTTTAATGGCAACCTCACAATACGTGATTGCTCCGCTAATGCCTGCATAATGGATTGACGAATCCACCAGACGGCATATGAAATAAATTTAAAGCCTCGTTTTTCATCGAATCGTTTCGCAGCTTTGATCAATCCTAAATTCCCTTCATTAATGAGATCGCCGAGGGTGAGGCCATTATTCTGATATTGCTTCGCTACCGATACAACGAAACGAAGGTTTGCTTTTGTTAATTTCTCCAGCGCTATCTGGTCGCCTTCTCGTATGCGTCTCGCAAGTTCTACCTCCACCTCAGTAGTAATCAGGTCAACCTTTCCAATTTCCTGTAAGTATTTGTCCAGCGATTGACTTTCTCTATTAGTAATCTGTTTACTGATCTTAAGTTGGCGCATGTACTATTATTTAAATGAATATGACAAACGAATATAACCCTGATACACGCCTTTAACAGCGGAAACAACCAAGTGTGAAGGATTGTTAGGAGAGGATAGGAAAAGTGTTGTGTTGTGCAGGATTTGCCAAAGATACGAAATAAAATCGAATTACCTGATAAATTTAGAAGATACGTTCATAAATCCGAACTTTTGCGTGATCCATGGATCCTCGTATTCGACGGATAGATGCATTTATGTGATAACGTTACTATAATTAAGCAAGTCTTTTGGTAGAAATTCCGGAAAATCAATTCCTAATGCAATGGCAGCTTTCTTTTTAGATTTCCGCAGGGAGTACGAAATATTTAGCCAGCGACTATTCTCTTTTGCCCCGGATAGAAATAAAGAGGGCTTGGTAATAAAAACCATAGTGCTTATTAACTCCTGTAGCTATCCATTTCGCCAATACGCGGGTAAACAAGGCGTAAAGTTTACTTCCCGTATTTCGACATCGGCTTTACTCCATTTTCTCGTACCTGTTTTATAAGATGATAAATCATGCGTATGGCGTAAGGAGTCAATCACTTTCATATCAAGAGTCAGGTGGCATGCGCAGGTTTTTTTATATGCGATTATTTTTTCGATATCATCCATAAGGGAATTAAGCGATAAACGTGATATTTATTTGGAAGCGTTTCGTTCGTTATCGTTTGCGCGAAATAAAGGATGTCGAAATCTCCAGATCCTAATGATTGTAAGCCGCCTTTTCCAAACATTTATCTTTTATGATCATTAATAAAAGGTTGCCCTGTTATCGTTTGCATTGAATGAAAGTCAGAACACTAACTTTGTCAGCTGCATTTAATCAATTTTTAAGGATTCAAAACTTGCGTGTATAATGAACTTGATTTAGTTTTGCGGTTGGATCATGAAGACATTAATATTAAGGTATCTTCTATCACTGTGTATTCTCCTGTTGAGTGGATATAGTCAACTGCTAGCCCATGCGAATGAGCAGTGCACGCTATACTCTCCGATAAAAAATCTTAAATGGCAGGAATTCTCTAATGTTTGTGCCGTGCTACATGACCGGCATCTTATCATCAGAGCTTCCTCCTCCGGAGCCGAAAAAGAAAATCATAAAATAGACATTGCGGAAAATGAGGTGGAGGAGTCTGAATTGATTTTCTCCAAAAAGCATGTAGAGGGTAATAATGACTGTGCTTCTATTTTCTTTCCCCGAACGTTTGAATGTTTTTTCAGTTATACTAAAAAAACACCTTCCCATAAGTATTTTTCAACTACTTCATCATACCGCTATCTCGTATTTCAGATATTCAGAATATGATTTAGGCTGTGAGTAAGCAAATTGAATTTGCTACTTTCTCATTTGCTGTTTTTTGATGCCAGGTGTCTAATTGCAAAGCTAAAGGGCACAGAAGTGTATTACCTTATTCAGACCTCTTAAAAAATTATAAACAAAACCGTATCGTTCTAAAGAACAAAATTATTATGAGTAGAATCCTCATGTTTATGGGCTTGTGTGCCCTGATAGGCTTTACAAGCTGTGGGTCAAAACACGATGAAAAGGAAGCAGAGACCAGGTTTTTGGTTACGAGTCCGTTGAAGAAAGACACGCTCGTTACGAGACAATATGTGTGTCAAATCCGGGCCATCCAACACATTGAAGTAAGGGCACTTGAAAAAGGTTACCTGCAGCAAATTTTTGTAGACGAAGGAAAGTATGTCAAGAAAGGGCAAAGAATGTTTCAAATCATGCCCCTGCTATACAATGCCGAACTGCAAAAGGCGCAGGCTGAAGCCAACTTTGCTGAAATCGAATTCCTGAATACAAAGGCACTTGCCGATAGCAATGTAGTATCAAAAAATGAGTTGGCGCTTGCCAAAGCCAAATTTGATGAGGCAAAAGCCATGTTATCACTCGCACAAGTTCATTTAGGATTTACGGATATCAGGGCACCTTTCGATGGTATCATGGACCGGTTCCAGGTACGGTTGGGAAGCCTTCTGAACGAGGGAGATTTGTTAACCACATTATCGGACAACAGCCAGATGTGGGTTTACTTTAATGTACCGGAAGCGGAATACCTCAGTTACACGGCGGCGGCTAAAAGAGACAGCTTAACAAAAGTGAAATTATTAATGGCGAATAATCAGATGTTCGATTATCCCGGTGTGGTTAAAACAATTGAAGCAGACTTTAACAATGAAACAGGGAACATTGCTTTCCGGGCGACCTTCCCCAATCCGAAAGCGCTTTTACGACACGGTGAAACGGGTAGTATAGAAATGACAATTCCACTTATGCAGGCGTTGATTATACCGCAGAAAGCCACCTTTGAAGTACTGGAAAAGAAGTATGTGTTTATGGTAGATAAAGATAATGTGGCACACCAGAAGGAAATTATTATAGCAGCGGAAATGCCAGATATATATGTAATAAAAGGTGGATTGTCTGCAGAAGACAAGATCGTGTTTGAGGGCATACGCAAAGTGAAGGATGGTGATAAGATCGAGTTCGAGTACAAGGATCCGAAGGAAGTGATTCCGCACCTGAAAGTGTATGTTGAATAACACCAATATTTAAAAACAAAAAAATGTTTAATCTATTTTTAAAGAGGCCTGTACTTGCCATTGTATTATCACTTGTGATAATCTTCATGGGTATACTGGCCATCAAGACATTGCCAACATCCCAGTTTCCCGAAATTGCGCCTCCGGTAGTAATGGTTTCGGCATCCTACCCGGGAGCAAGCGCTAAATCGTTGGCGGAGTCGGTTATCATTCCGCTGGAACAATCCATTAACGGTGCCTGGGGTATGCGCTACATGACTTCCGATGCTACCAGTGCGGGTGAGGCCAACATCCAGGTTATATTCAATCCGGGTACCGATATCAGCCAGGCGTTGGTACAAGTTTCCAATCGCGTTCAGCAGGTCACCAACAGGTTGCCAATATTGGTGCAGCGCGAAGGGGTTGTTATTACACCGGTAATCCCCAGTATGTTGATGTACGTGAACTTGTATAGTACAGATCCGAATGCCAACATGAAGTTCCTTTTCAATTATGCTGGTGTTAACATGATTCCCGAAATACAACGGATCAATGGTATCGGACAAGCCAGAATACTTGGAAGCCGGCAGTATGCCATGCGGATCTGGTTGAAGCCTGACCGGATGCGTGCTTATAATGTTTCTCCCGATGAAGTAATGGAGTCGCTGAGCAGCCAAAGCATTATTGGTAAACCAGGCCGGATAGGAAGAGGCGATAGTAAGCAAGCGGAAGCATTAGAATATGTGTTGGCCTATACCGACCGTTTTAACGAACCATCACAATATGAAAATGTAATCATCCGGGCGAACGCCAAAGGGGAGTTGCTTCGTCTGAAAGACATTGCAACGGTCGCCTTGGGCAGTGAGTACTACGATATTTATTCCAACCTGAACGGACACCCTTCGGCGGCGATTGTACTGAAACAAACGTATGGGAGTAATGCCAGTGCGGTAATCGAGCACGTAAAAGAAAAGCTGGACGATCTTAAAAAATCTTTTCCTCCGGGGATGAATTATGAAATCAGTTACGATGTCTCCAATTTCCTGGATGCCTCTACTGAAAATGTTATTCATACACTAAGAGATGCGTTTATCCTGGTGGCTTTAGTAGTATTCATCTTCCTTGGCGACTGGCGCTCTACCCTTATTCCAACACTGGCTGTACCGATATCGTTGATCGGTGCTTTCATCTTCATGCAGTTGTTCGGCCTGACCATCAACATGATTACCTTATTCGCGATCGTGTTGGCGATCGGTATTGTGGTAGATGATGCGATTGTGGTTGTTGAGGCGGTACACGCTGCCATGGAGGAACATCACTTGTCGCCTTACAGAGCGGTACAAAAAGTGCTTCGGGAGATTAGCGGCGCTGTAATCGCGATCACATTGTTGATGACGGCCGTGTTTGTTCCGGTAGCGTTTATGCCCGGTCCTGTGGGTACGTTTTACAGACAGTTTTCCATTACGATGGCAAGTTCGATTGTACTTTCCGGTTGTATAGCGTTAACACTGACTCCGGTTCTTTGTGCCATGATCTTAAAGAACAACCACGGCAAGCCAAAGAAGGTGACCTGGCTAAGCAGATTTCTCGACGGGTTTAACAGAGGTTTTGAAAAACTTACCAATAAATACGTTAGCCTGTTGAGATTGATAGCACACCGCAAAATGGTAACGGTCATCATGTGGCTGGCCTTTGCGGGCGGAATAATTTTGGTGGCGAATATTTTGCCTTCCGGCTTTATTCCCAGCGAAGATCAGGGTATGATCTACGCCATCATTCAGACACCTCCAGGCTCGACACTGGAGAGAACCAACGATATATCGCGCCAGCTTCAGGGTATTATTGAAAAAGTAGAGGGTGTAAAATCGGTTTCGTCGATAGCGGGTTACGAAGTATTAACAGAGGGAAGAGGATCGAATGCGGGAACGTGTCTGATCAATCTGAAACCATGGAACGAGCGCGAACATACCATGCAGGAAATTATCTATGAGTTAGAAGAAAAAGCAAAAGATCTTCCCGGCGCTACCATCGAATTTTTCGATCCTCCGGCCGTTCCAGGATTCGGAGCGGCAGGTGGTTTTGCGTTGCAGTTGCTGGATAAAACCAATAGCGGTGATTATAACTTGCTCGAAAAGGTGAAGAATGATTTTATGGCCGAATTGGGTAAGCGTAAAGAACTCACCGGCTTATTCACGTTCTTCAGCGCCAACTATCCGCAATACGAGATTGAGATAGACAACCAACTGGCCATGCAAAAAGGCGTGACCATTGGCAATGCCATGAACACGCTTTCGATTTTCGTCGGAAGTACCTATGAGCTTGGCTTCATCAAATATCAACGGTTCTTCAAGGTGTTTGTGCAAGCCGCGCCGGAGTACAGAAAACTTCCGAGTGACATCATGAACCTTTACGTAAAGAGTGATTATGGTGATATGGTACCTTTCTCGGCTTTCATGAAAATCAAAAAGAAGCAGGGCGCCAATGAGATCAACCATTATAATATGTATAATACCGCGGCCATTCGGGGTGCGCCTGCAAAAGGGTATAGTAGCGGTGAGGCCATCAAAGCCGTACAGGAAGTGGCGGCGCAGACGTTGCCTCACGGATTTGATATCGATTGGGCAGCGCTTTCATACGATGAAGTGAGGCGTGGAAACGAAGCCGTTATTATCTTCATCATCGTATTGGTCTTCGTTTACTTTGTGCTTGCTGCCCAATACGAAAGTTTTATCATTCCATTGGCAGTAGTTTTCTCGCTGCCTCCGGGAGTTTTTGGATCCTTTATGTTGATCAAATCGATGGGACTGGCCAATGACATTTATGCCCAGGTAGGACTCGTCATGCTGGTCGGATTGTTGGGTAAAAATGCGGTGTTGATCGTAGAATTTGGTGTTCAGAAAAGCCGCCAGGGAGTGCCCATACTGGATGCAGCGATAGAAGGCGCCAAAGTTCGTTTCCGTCCTATCTTGATGACATCATTCGCCTTTATTGCAGGATTGATTCCGCTCGTGCTCGCCCATGGCGCCGGTGCTATTGGTAACCGTACCATTGGCGGGTCGGCGCTGGGAGGAATGCTTTTTGGAACAATCTTCGGCGTAATCATTGTGCCCGGATTGTACTACATTTTTGGCAGCATGGCCGAAGGCAAGCATTTGATTCGAGATGAAGATGAACATTCGTTAACTGAAAACCTCGTCCATCAAATGGACAAATTCCCCCAATCTGATGAAAGTGAAGACAATGAGCACTAGAAGAATATTGAATTGTTTAGGTGTAACCGGTATGTTGTTACTTGTTACGGCGTGTAGCTTACCGCCTTCTTTGATTCGTAGAACAGAGAATAACGCAACTCCTGTAATATATAAAAACAACCCGCAGGATAGTAGCAATACGGCGCAGCTGAAATGGAAGGAATTTTTTACCGACCCCAACCTGACGGCTCTTATTGATACCGCGCTGAGAAACAATCAGGAGTTCAATATCATTTTACAAGATATCAACATCGCTCAGAACGAAGTACGATCCAGAAAAGGACAGTATCTGCCATTCGTGAATATAGAAGGCGCAGCAGGATTTGAAAAGGTGGGCCGGTACACGCGCTCGGGAGCGGTTGAGAGCACCGACGAAATCAGACCTGGACAAGTCTTCCCTGAGGCCTTGCCGGATTATATGGTAGCGGCGGTTGCCTCGTGGGAACTTGACATTTGGAAGAAACTGCGCAACGCTAAAAAATCGGCGGTGTACAGTTACCTGGCCAGTGTTGAAGGTAAGAATTTCATGATCACCAACCTGATTGCAGAAATCGCCACGTCGTACTACGAATTAATGGCACTTGATAATCAATTGGAAATATTAAAAAAGAACATTGAAATCTATCAGAACTCACTCGAAATTGTAAAGCTGGAAAAACAATCTGCAAAGGTTACGGAGTTAGCGGTTCGCAGGTTTGAAGCCGAGGTACTCAAAAATCAAAGCCGTCTGTTTTACATTCAACAAAGAATTATAGAGACAGAGAATAGGATCAATTTTCTGGTGGGAAGATTTCCGCAGACCGTTTCAAGGAACTCGCAAGCATTTTCCAATTTATTGCCGGATACAATTCATGCGGGCATTCCATCACAACTATTGGCAAATCGTCCGGATATCAGACAAGCCGAACAACAACTGGCCGCTGCTAAATTGGATGTAAAGTCGGCCAGAGCATATTTTTATCCCTCGTTGAACATTGCGGCTGGCATTGGTTACCAGGCATTCAATCCAAGCTTTTTAGTAACGACGCCGGAGTCTATGATTTATTCGCTGGGTGGACAGTTAGTTGCGCCCCTCGTCAACAGAAATGCGATAAAGGCCTATTACTATTCCGCCACGTCGAGACAGATACAGAATGTTTACAATTACGAACGAACCATTCTGAATGCCTACATCGAAGTTGCCAATCAATTGGCGAACATTAATAATTTACAAAAAAGTTATGATTCGAAAGCCAAACAGGTAGCGGCCCTTACCGAGTCGATTGATATTTCGGTACGACTTTTCAAGTCGGCGCGGGCAGACTACATGGAGGTTTTATTGACCCAACGTGATGCATTGGAAGCACGATTTGAACTCGTTGAAACCAAAATGCAACAGATGAATGCCAGGGTTAATATTTATCAGGCATTGGGCGGAGGATGGAAGTAAATGACGGAACGACTTAAGCTGTTACATAGTTAGAAATTATTCCTCCATTTTACCTGAGAATCATCTATATGATATCAGAATTGAAAAATATCCGACAGAAGTGCTCTCCGGGGGTAGACATCAAACCGTGGAGACTATTTCTCGAATGGCAATGTATCTTACGATGGCGGGAAGTTTACAAGATATTGAATGACAATCAACTTTTGTAAAATGAAGAATGAAGAGCATTATATACGGATTAAAATTCCGAAAAACGATTTACTGGAACCTGTTTTTACGAATTCAAATTGGTGGCAATATTTGATAAGCGTTTGTATTCTTATTTTAGTAGGCCCCCTTATACCGATTAAGTATCGAAAATTCTATCCCCAATCGGCACAGGAATATGTGTATGGATTGCTTGTTGCAGCCGGAATAATTTTAACCTATGTGTGTTTTGAGCTTTGGTTCGGTCAGATGCTGCCCTATTTCGAAAGAAAGAAAGGATATTATCTCAAAGGAAAATTTGAAATAATTGAAAAGAAGGTGTGGCTGGGATTAACATTCCTGAAATTGAAGCCCGGCGTGGCGAATAAAATAAGAATCGAGCGCAGGCTATTTAACACCTTGAGAATAGGCGACGTAATTTTAATCGAGCGAACTGCTTTCGGAGGTATTAAAAGAATTTCCAAGATTTCAGATTTTTACAATCGGGTGAAAAGGGTTTACGCTAATCTTTAATATCAATCCGTTTCATCTGGGGTGCCATCAATAACTCAATTGAATTAGTATTTCATCGAATGTTATACTGAATAAATTTCTCTGCGATCCTTTTGACCTTGCGAACCAGAAATTTACTTCCAATTAGAAATCAGTATCTTTTGCAATATATACCAGACCGGTGCTTCAAGAATAATTTTGACATATTATACCGGTAGGAGGTTATCATTTTTTTGACATTGCCTGAATTTTGGCATAAAAATAAAATTCAGCTTTGTTTGGATATTAAAAATCCTTAATTCAATTTTGTCTATCGGTTTAGTAGACAATCAATTCCACCAAGTTGATTTTATGCAGAAAGAAGGGAGAGATCAGGCTCGACGATCTTCTGGCAACCTGTACCCACCAGACAAGGTGCCAATGCCTGCCAGTTAAACTGGAGCGATAAAACAGTAAACCTTCATTTATAATTTATTTTTCTGTGAAAGCGAGAGCTTTCATGAGAAAGCATCATGTTGATACTCGCACTGCGGTGTCTGATGATCGGCAATGATTTTAATAACTGGTATAGATCCCTCTTGTCATACGGTTAGGATGTGTAATTTTTTTTAAACAAAGTAAGATAAACACGAACAACTGTCAGATCGCAAGAGCCTATGAGAAAGATTCTATTTACATTATTGTTTGCATTATCCGTGGGATATGTCACGGCCCAGGATGTTATACGGGGAATTGTCAAAGATGAGACCAACCAGGAAATGCCTGGTGCTACCATATTTATAAAAGGAACTACCAATGCCGCCGTTTCGGATGCAGAAGGCCGTTTTTCCATAAAGGCGCCGAAAGTTTTTCCGTTCACCATAACGATAAGCCTGGTAGGATATAAATCACAGGATGTCGAGATATACGAGTTATCGGAAGAAGATATTGAAGTATCGCTGAATCTTGATAACGTATTGAATGAGATCGTTGTTGTTGGTTACGGTACACAGAAGAGAGAAGACTTTACGGGATCGGTAGCGTCTGTTCCAACCGATCTGAAACTCCAACCGGTTAGTTCGCCGGAAAGACTTTTGCAGGGATCGATCTCCGGTGTGCAGGTAACGCAATCCAGCGGCCAGCCTGGGGCAGGTGTTTCGGTTCGTGTAAGAGGGGGTACATCGATAACAGCCGGTAATGAACCGCTTTACGTGATCGACGGTTTTCCGGTTTATAACAGCGAAACCGGTGCTGATGCTGGCGTTACCAGTGGCCCGAAAATTAACCCGATGTCGTTCTTCAACCCATCGGATATTGAATCG
>JGI24890J29729_1000308_pt1 | contig 34700 bp, 44 predicted proteins | sample FreactcultureFD7_FD_29729 | JGI IMG/M metagenome (IMG submission 29729)
GGTGTCTTCTCCTTGCTCGACTGCCGTGACTGGGAAATTCCCCCACTCGCCGGTTGTCTCATGGCGCGTGTAGACCAGCATGCCGGGCTTTATATCGCCAGCGTTGACCACGCCGCCACCGGCCATTGTGATTTTGATCCAAGGCGCTGGGCATGCCATACCGCTAGCTTCGCCGCCGCCCAACGATACTTGCCCGCCTTGCGGTGGTTGGGTTTGGATTTGCGTCTGTGTTTGATCTCCGCCTTGCGGTAATTGGGTTTGGACTTGGTTTTGAGTTTGGTCTCCGCCGGAAGGCACCAGTGTACTGATACCGCTTTGATCCGTGCCACTTTGAACTTGGTTTTGAGTTTGGTCTCCGCCGGAAGGAACTAGTGTGCTAATACCCGCAGCGCTTGGGACTTGGCCTGTGAAAGGCGTTGTTGCTCCGCCGCCTACGTTGATTCCTGTTAGCGTGTTATTTCCAGCGGCTGCGCTTAACGCTTCTTGCGCCGCTTGCACGGCGGGGGCACCGACGTTGTTACCCATCCACGTGTCTATTTTCCCCTTGTAATCGGGATTACTAAAGTACTGGGCAATGTCTACTCCACCAGCAACTGTCTGGGTCATAGGGCTGGTAATAACGCTCCCAGTTTGCGTGGTTGTAGCCGCGTTGTTTAAAAAGTTGTTTAAGTTGCTGCCATTGCCGGTATTTGCGTTGCCTTGAACAAACGCATCGTGCGCAGCTATGGTTGCCAAGTCGCTAGGCGTTAGGGTTGTGTCGTCCACTGTGGAAGACGGGACTGCTGTTGGGGCAGAAGGAACTTCTGTTGGCGCTGAGGGCTCGGAGGGTGCCGATGGTTCTGCGGGGGCAACAGGTACCGATGGCTCGGAGGGTACCGATGGCACAGACGGCTCGGCGGGGGCAACAGGTACCGATGGCACGGATGGTACCGAAGGCTCAGAAGGTGCAGATGGGGACGGCACGCTAGGCGAAGGCGCGGGAGGCTCCGAAGGAGATGGTGTAGAAGGTACCGAGGGCTCAGTAGGTGTAGACGGTACAGACGGTACCGAGGGCTCAGATGGCTCAGTAGGTGTAGACGGTACAGACGGTACCGAGGGCTCAGATGGCTCAGAGGGAGATGGTACCGAGGGTGTGGATGGTACCGATGGCTCAGATGGCGTAGACGGCACAGACGGTTCTGCCGGAGGCCCAGAAGGAGTCGATGGCGCTGACGGCGCAGACGGAGCGCTAGGCGACGGCGTAGATGGTGCCGAAGGTGTAGATGGTACCGAGGGTGTAGATGGTACCGAGGGTGTAGATGGTACCGAGGGTGTAGATGGTACCGAGGGTGTAGATGGTACCGAGGGTGTAGATGGTGCAGATGGCTCCGAGGGAGATGGCGTAGAAGGCTCCGAGGGAGATGGCGTAGATGGTGCAGATGGCTCCGAAGGCGAAGGTGTAGAAGGCTCCGAAGGCTCCGAGGGAGATGGCGTAGAAGGTGCCGAAGGTGTAGATGGTACCGAGGGTGTAGATGGGGGCGCGGATGGGGGCCTAGACGGCGGTGCAGATGGAGCCGAAGGAGGCGCGCTGGGGGGAGTTGGGGGAGCCGAAGGCGCTGCTTTACCCGGGCCGTAGCCCATCAAATAGTTATACGCATCAGCAGAGTCGCCTGTCATGCTGTAGTGCGGGCTCAAGGCTGCGGGTGATGCGCGGCCCTGAGCAGCGCCGATTGTGTTGTAGTGGTAAGTTGCGTATTGGTTGGGGCTTAGACCACGCGAATCTGCCATGTATGCGGCATGCGCATCGGGGTTATTTTGGAAATAACGCAACGTGTTAAGCGAAAACGGCTGCTTGGTGTTGTCGCCAACACCTTGCGTTGCAAAATTGCCGATCGGAGGACGGTTAATTCCAAGAACTGGGCGCTCAGCTAGTTGCGGGCTAAGATCGGTTCCGTACCCCATATCCGCGCCGGACAAAGATTTTTGGCCAGTTACAGAAGTTGTAGATGGGGCTGCGGGAGTAGCAGCTGTACCGGGGTCTGTTGTTGTGTAGTTTGTTACGCCTGCGGCTAATGCAGCAGACGCGTCAAGATACTTTTTTCCGTCCGGCCCCCAGACCGGAGTCCTAGTAGGGCCACCACCGTCAAACCGAACCGCGCCGCCGCCAGCCAAGTGCACGGTAGAAGCGTCTCTAATTCCCAGCGATTGCAGGCCTTGGGTGCGTGGGTCATACGCAAACGGGCGGATGTACTGGGGTGTGTTGGTGCTGGTGGGCATCGGCGTTGTGGTATTGATATCTGCCAGCACGGGCAATGCAGCCGCAGCCATGGGCTTCCAACCAATTGACTTTGCCACTCCCAAGGGGTTTGATGCTGCTTGTTCCAGACCGGCGGTCATAGGGTTTTGAGCGCCTGCCATTTGAGATGCAATATCTGTAGCGCCCCGGTTGGCCAAGATGTTGGCTGGGTTCATTGCTTCTTTGGCGGCAAGGCGGGCGGTTTCTTCCGCCGTTTGATTCTCAGCAGCCTGCGCCATCGCACTTGTTCCCGCATTAGCCAAACCGCCTTCAATACCAGCGCCGCCCCAAGCGCCAAGGCCGGACATCAGCCCGTGCGACAAACTACCAGTGGCCAGCGTGTCGATACCCCCAACGGTCAAGCCCGCACCCAGCGCGGCACCGCCGCCAAACATCCCACCGACAGCCCCCATAGCTTCGGGAGCAACAAAACCAAGAGCCGCGCCAACCAACGTGGGCAGCAGTTTGTCAAAAAATCCAGCTTCAGGCAGTCCCGTTTCGGGATTAATAGTCAGTGTGCCGCCGTGGGCCTGAGCCAGATGTTGAAGGCTCTGCACCTCTTTGGGTGACATGTGGACGAGCGTGGAGTCAGGCCCGCGACCCTGCGCGGCCATGTGGTTTGCTAATACTTGCAGGCTCATATTTGCCTCTTAAAAGGGGGGTTATCCGATATTATCATGTCAACCAACTTTCCAGTTAGTTCCGTCTGAATATACGGGGACAGCAACAGCGCCGCCGGTTACGACCGTAGCACCAAAAGTGGGGGCTAGCGCATCAGTCACAAAAGATCGAGCACCTGCGCCGGAAGTCGCTGCGCTAGGCAACGTAGCCACTGTGTAGTTTTTTAATGGCGGTATAACGTCATGTGTCGTTAATTGCTGCGCCAAATTGGTTAATTGATTAAAATACAGCCGAAAAATGTTGTTGAGCTGATCTATATACTGCCGATCATACTCCGGCGTAGCCAACGGCAAGTTAGGCGCGGCAAACTTGTTAATTGGATTTTTGGTGCTAACAATGTACGCCATACTACCTACGTCCATCCGGGCGGATATCTATCCTCGGGGCACCCAACTGCCAAGCCGTACCAAGGTTGCTGCTACCGATCTTAAAGATCAACTGCCGCCCGCGAACCCGTGTATATACAATCCCCGTGAATTCTTCGGTAATGTTGTAGTCCGTACCTTGGGTAACGCCCATCACGCCCGGGGTGCTTGCGCCCGATCCTGAGTTCTGCATGGGGTACAGCGTCATCGTGGTCTGGCCGGTGTACCCGCTGGTGGTTCCGCTGAAAGTCAAATCCGGCAGCACACGCCAGATGAACGAGTAGTGGTCGCCGTCCCCGATGTCAAACTCCGAAGAGGACACATACGCCACAATGGGGGCTGGGGTGCCGGTTTCGACGTCATCATTACCTTGCTCGTGTTGGACGGTGTAGCCGTTGTAAGTCGTGGCTAGCGGGCTAGGCTGAAGACCGGAATCAATCCAAGCCGTGCGCGCCATCGTGCCGTAATACCAAGTGTTCTCAAGGTAGTTGTACACCACGTACTTGTCAATTGTCGTGCTGTTGGCTGAGCAGTAGAACCACCAGACCTCGTTAAACGCCTCGACTGTGCTGGCAAAGACCTGCTGGTTTTGGTACATATTTATATCATTAAAGATATATTTACGCAGGTCGCAGTTCTGCGTTTGTACCCGGCCATCGTAACGGTAGAACTTGTCGATGCCCATCCAGAAAATAACGCCCGAGGCCAGCGCCACAGCGTTTGGCCCCATGATGGAGATGTTGTCGCCCAAGATCTGAGTCTGCCAAACGTAGGGCGTTCCAATGTATTGCAGGCTGTACACGGCCTGATCGGTAATCACAAATACCTCTTGTCGGGTCTGGATGACGCTGACAATCTGCGAACCATGGGACAGTCGGATGCTGCCTGCCTGATTTGTAGCGTCTGGCGTCCAAGCGTAGGGGTTTTCCTGATCCGACCAGCGAATCAGCATTGGGTCAATTGTGCTGCTGCCGTAGTTGTTGGTGCCAAAGACAATCACAAACCGCGATGCATCCGAGACCAAAATGTTGTTCTGAACAACCGGCACGTCCACCAAGTTAGATATGTACTGGGTGCCGGACTGGGAGCCTGAAGTGTTGACCGTGTTGCCGTTAACGTCGATCAACTGGGATGTCAGGCCATCAAGGTTGTTGATGTAGTACGTTGTGCCCGCCGTGATTCCCGTGGGCAGCGCCCCTGTGGTACCAAATTGGATGGCGGTGCCGTCCGTCAAAGCGGTGGTGTATGTAACGACGGCTGGGGTTGCAATTGTGATGGTTACGTTTCCGCCCAAACTAGACAAGAGCACCCCCGGATTTGCCGTGGTATTGCTCACCTGCCAGTAGTAAAGACCGCCACCTTTTGGGCCATAGAGCAAGTTTTCGCCAAAGTTATACGCATCCCACAAGCGTAAGTCATTTTTAACGGTCGATCCATTACCCCAAGTGCCGAACCCCCAAGGGCCCGCGCCCCACCCATAGAACGGAACTTGAATGGCCGGGCCAGTATTAATTTGGTAGGTTGCGACTACTGCGCTGCCCCCACCAGTCGTAGAACTTGTTGCTGTACCGGTAGCTTGGATGGTGTACGTGTTGGCGTTTGGCGCGGTAAGAATTTGGTAAGACCCGCTGACTGTAACGCTGGCAACCGCAGTGGCCCCAGAAAAACTTACGAAGTCGTTGACAATAGCGCCATGTGCTGTGTGCGTCACTGTAATTGTTGTTTTTCCACCGGAGTTGGTGGTGGTATTGGTGGCGAACGGGTTTGCACCTAGCGTAGCAGTTAGCCGCACCGGGGTGATATCAAAGTATGTGTTGCCGTACGTAATGTAAAACTTGAGGTTTGTCCCCAAGGAAACGTAGTTGATGTTGGCCGTTGTGATCCAATTCCACAAGTTGCGGCAAACGCCAAGGAAAGTAGACGTAGAGTACTGAATCCACCCGCCGATTTTTTCGGGAGTACCTTGGCGAAACCGGATCTTGTCGCTTTCGTACCAGCCACTTTCATTCAAGTAGCGGGTATTTTCACGGTTAACGCCGGGTTTAAAAATCAGCTTTTGTAGAGGCATCGCACATCCTAAGACAGGAAAAGGGCACGCTCGTCAATGCGGCGGTTCTGCAACCCTTTGAGGATTTTACCCCCAGCCATGCAATACTTCAAGAACTCATCCGCAGCGCCCGCTTTATCCCCGCGAAGCAGTTTCTGGCGAAGCGTAGAACGCTGGAGTCCACCAAGACCCAAGTTAAAAGCGAAGCTGACAAGCCCATCAAACATACCTTGTGTAAGAGGGATAGGACAGAACTGCTCGACCCCGCGCTCAAATCTAGCCAAATCTGCTGCAAGTATTGCATCAACTTCCTCCATAGGGAAAACCCTATCATCCTCTGGACGTAGGGCAAAGCCATCACGCTCTTCCAGTTTTAGCTTACCCTGCTCAGGGTAAAGCACATGGCCCACGCCAACAGTCCAAAGGCGAGCGGGGCATCGGTACGGGCGTTGACGCACGCCTTCATGGTGCTTAATTACCCGCAGCGCTTTGTCTGAGACTTTCATTTACCGAAGGCCCTGCCACCGAAGTGAAACGCCACAATACTGGCAAACAGCGCTTGGGTGTTGGAATCCCAAAGACGGTCAGCTAAAACAGGAAATTCAACGCCGTGGTTGTAGCCATAAATGAACAAACCAACATCCACAAAACACAATAAGAAGAAGAATCCAAGGGTAATGAAGCTGCGGACACCTGCGCGTAGGTTTTTCATCCACTGGCTGGTTCCCTCGTTGAGCGACTCATCATGCTCGTAGATGGCCTGCATCTCGGCTACTTGGGCGTTGACCAAATTCTCGTTGGCCTTGGCGTTAGTCTGAAGCTCCAAGTCGGCACTGTGGATCTGCTCAATCCTCTCCTGCGCTTCAAAGCCTGCTTTGCGTAACTCCAGTTCACGCTCAATCTGCATTCGGGCCAAGTCCAGCTCATGGCGCTTGTCAGCGCGGTCTTGGAAAAAGTCCAGCAGCTTGGGCAGACCCCCCATGAGGAATGAGATCAGCGTAGACAGGATCGTAAGCATCAGTGTTTCTCCAACAACATAGTGAGCCACCAGAGGATAAGCCCAAGTACCAAAATAACTATGGCCCCACCAAGGAGCCAGTTGATTAACTCATCCAACTCTTTTTTCTTAGCCGCTGCGTTTTTCTCATCCAAGATTTCCTGCGCTTTGCGCTTTTGGATTAAGTCGTTTCTGGTGATGAGTAGCTGCTGCCAAACATCCGCATGACCGTTAAGCACCAGCCATTGGTTCAGTTCCTTCTCTGCGTCATCCAACTTCTTGGCTTGCATGACGATCTCAAACGCCTGCGCCGTGTCCGACCCCGCAAACCCTGTCTTTGGCTTGGACGCTGCCCGCTGGACAACATCCTTGGCCTCAAAGAACTTCATGGCCTCGCCAGTGATGGCGTGGATATCTTTACCTAGCTTTATTGCAGCTTGGACACCCTTAACCGCCGCTTGGGCCGTAGCAAAAGCGGTAATCGGGTCAATCATTTAAACGCCCATTTTTTTCCTGATCTCTGTGGCAGAAATAGCATGAGTGGCTGCATCAAACACTTCTTGTTCAATCTTGTAGCCCACATCTCGTCCATAGGTGATGTTCACCACGTTAGGCACAAGCTGGATCTCATACTGGCCCTGATACAGAGGGTCTAAATCACGCTTAATCAGGTCTTTAACCTGCTCGGCGGCAAAGGGGTTGGAGCCGTTCCAGCCTTGGCAGTCACGGATCTGAATGACCACTTGGCCTGTCTTGGCGATAGCACGGTCAAACAATGCACGGTGGCCCGGATGCCACGGCTGCCAGCGTCCAAGCATCTGGACGGTTTCCTTCTTCCAGTCAAAGGTAGGACGGCGGCGCTCATCAAGGATGTGGTTGCCAATGAACTCAGCCCACTTCTCACAGTCCTGCTCGGTGACACGGAAATCATATTCCTTCGGAGGAATAAATGCCTTGTTGGTGTCCTCGTAGCGGCCCTTCTCAATGGTGTCCACCCAGATCGTCCAGTCGGCCTTGAAGTTGTTGCGCATCTCAACAAGCGGAGCAACAAAGTCGCAGATCACATAGTCGGTATTGGCCTTGAGCGCAAACTCAGCCATACGCAGTGACTGACGAATGCGGCCCTCGTTGGAAAAATCCCAATCATTGAAGCTCTTGCGGACATCATCGGCGTTGAACCACTTCACGCTACATTTGTAGCTGGTGGGTATATGCTCTCCTGCGCGATACAGGGGCATATGCTTGACTGTTGAGTTTTCCTCAAGGTAGCGCTTCAAAGCGCCAGCCAAGTACGTTTTGCCAGAGCCGGGAAGCCCCATGATTAGGATTTTCTTCATAGGAGCGCGTCCAGTTCGTCGTGGCTGGTGGCTGCATCAATAGCGGCTTGCTTGGCAACCATAGTCTGACGGGCGGCTTCAATTGCGCTTGCGTCAAATGTCATGGGGTTGCTGGCTTGCTGGTTGACCACCTGCTGGAACGTGAACTGTGCGTTGGCCTTCATACCGTTCTTGCGGTCATCTACGGCGATGTCGTAGCTGTCCCAGATGATCTGCACAGGGTCTGTGTTGAGATCATAGCGGTGTGCTGTGTAGCCTTGGCGGTGCGGCGTGATGTTTGCACGAACCTCCACTGCATTGCGCCAGCCGTTGTTGCCGACTCCTTCTGCGGGCGGTGTATCCCACACATCTTTAACCTCACCATTTACTACCCGAACGTAATGTGTCATATAGACTCCTTGTTAAAAAAAATTAAGCTGGGCGAATTGCAAATCCATAATTGCCACCAGCCCCACCAGAAACCCAACTTGTTAGTGCGCCAACTTGTTTAGGAGAGGAATATGTAGTTTCATTTCCAAGTCCCAATTGTCCACCATAACCAAATCCCCAAGACCACAGTGTCCCGTCAGTTTTTAAAGCAAGTGTTTGATATAAACCTGTCCAAACTTGTGACCAAGTTGTAAGCCCGCCAACTTGTTTAGGAGATGAATAACTATTTGTGTTTCCAAGCCCTAATTGACCCTGACTTCCAGATCCCCAAGTCCACAAAGTTCCATCGGTTTTAACGGCGGCAACATGATAGCCGCCACCAGCAACACTTAACCAATTAGTCAAAGTACCTACTTGCTTTGGAGAAGAATAAAAATTTAAATTTCCTAAGCCTGTTTGACCAGCCCCAGCATCTCCCCAAGACCACAATGTACCGTCAGTTTTAATTGCGTGTGTAGATCCACCACCATTATTCCAACTTCCTACGGATAATTTAGACCAATTAGTAAGAGCGCCAACCTGTACAGGAGATGAGTAATTAATTGACTGAGCAGAATATCCACCTTGGCCCCACGACCAAAGAGTCCCATCAGTTTTAATTGAAATCATACAACCATTAGCCACAACTAGTTTTGCCCAGTTTGTTGATGCTCCAACTTGAGTTGGCGATGTATATGCCCTAAAGGAACCGCTGCCAGAAGTACCTAATCCCAATTGACCGTCATTGTTGTAACCCCAAGTCCACAGCGTACCGTCGGTTTTAACGGCTCCGCTAGACTGCCCGTTATCAACGCAAAATGACCAAGTAGATGCTGAACCAACTTGAACAGGAGATGAGTAGTTTTTAAGTACCCCATTGCCCATGTTGTACCAAGTATCACCTGTACCCCATCTCCAAAGTGTTCCGTTGTTTTTTACAAAGGAAGGTGTTAAGAAATTTGCTCGTGCATTAATTGCACTAGAAGTTGAACCCCAGTCCCCGCCAGAGCCAAGTTGTGTAGGCGAAGAATAAGACGTTATATTACCAAGGCCAAGTTTTCCAGTTGCTCCATCACCCCAAATAAACACAGTGGGCTGTAATGCTGGCGTTACACTATTACTTGCTGCACTTGCTGGGCCTGTGCCAGTTGCGTTAGTAGCTGTTACTGTGAATGTATACGCCGTTCCGTTGGTCAAGCCAGAGACTGTAATAGGTGATGCAGATCCCGTGCCAGTAAAGCCGCCGGGGCTGGATGTGACTGTGTAGCTTGTAATGGTGGCAGGTATGCCGAGATCTGTTGGCGCAGTAAAAGTTACAGACGCACTTAAGCTACCAGCAGTAGCAGTGCCAATTGTGGGTGCACCCGGTGGGCGAGGCCAAGTCCCCGCAGCTTTAGCATTGGCTTGGCTGCTGAGGTTCCAGATGCCTGAGTATTGAACGCTTGATGCTGTTGCCATGATTTATCCTAGCGCAATAAAGGAACTGTATGTGGCAGCTACAGCAAGCCAAGGAGAGCTAGAGCCTAACTGCGTTGGTGATGATCTATCTCCAGCGCCTGAACCTAAACCAAGTTGTCCAGCATTATTTCTGCCCCATGTCCAAAAAGTTCCATCTGTTTTAATAACAGCAGTGCTGTTATTGGTAATAACACCCAAAGACCAATTTGTTAACGATCCGACTTGTTTTGGTGAAGAGTAATTGGTTGTATTACCAAGTCCAAGTTGACCGTAATTGTTTTTACCCCACATCCACAGTGTGCCGTCGGTTTTTACTGCTCCAGTATTTCCGCAATCTCCCCCATTATTTCCTAAAACTTTTGACCAGTTAGTTAAAGCTCCAACTTGTTTTGGAGAGGAGTAATAAGTCGTATTGTTAAGACCGAGCATTCCAGTATTATTTAATCCCCAAGACCATAAAGTTCCATCGGTCTTTACCGCCAACATTGAAAAATATGCTCCCGTTACTGCAAGCCAAGTAGTTAAAGCGCCAACTTGTTTTGGTGAAGAGTAATAAGTTGTATTACCTAACCCTAATTGACCGTAGTTATTTCTTCCCCAAGTCCATAATGTGCCATCTGTTTTAATGGCTGCTGCACCTTGTTGGGGGGTAACGTAAACTTTTTTCCAAGTGGTAAGCGACCCTACTTGTTTAGGAGAAGAATAGTCAGTTACATTACTTAAACCTAAAGTACCAAACCCGTTATATCCCCAAGACCATAAAGTTCCATCTGTTTTTACAGCAAGAGTGCTTTCTCCACCAGAACTAATATTTGACCAATTGGTAAGTGCGCCAACTTGTTTTGGAGATGAATAATTGGTAGTGTTACCAAGACCAAGTTCGCCTGATGAGTTAAACCCCCAAGCCCAAAGAGTACCATCGGTTTTTATTGCAAATCCTATACCAGTTCCACCGCCTAATGAAGCCCAAGTAATTAATGATCCAACTTGTTTGGGGGATGAATATGTTGTTGTGTTGCCAAGTCCAAGTTGACCAGAGTTATTAGAACCCCAAGCAAATAGGTTGTAAGTGTAAGTAGGCGCAGCCAGCGGGTTGTACCCCGGCTTGTTGATCCCAGCGGCATATCTGAAGCTCACGCTACGCTCCTAAGTAATGGCTTCTCACCCAACCGTGCTTTGATTTGGTCAAAGGGTGCAGACCAGTCACCAAACACCTCTTGCCTGAACAGGCGCATGGAATCATAGTAGGGGGTCTTGTCGCCGTCAAGGGCATAAAGGAAGTACGGCATGATCGGCGTGATTACCCATGTCTCAATGCCCATCGCAGCCGCAATATGGCTCACGCTGGTGCAAGACGATATCACTAGATCACAGCTTGCCGCTGCTGCCCGTGTGTCTTCCCATGTGTTCAGAGGAACTTGTTTGACCCAAGGCGGTGTGGCCTCTGCGCCCTCGTCGCGCTGCAAGCTGATGAACTCGTAGTCGCTGTCCTTAACTGCGTCAAACATCAACTCGTAGGGGAACTTCTTGTGATGCTCATGCTCAAACTTGCTGTTGCCCTGCCAGCGCAGACCGATACGCTTCTTGCGTCCCTTGATGGTCACAGGCTTGGAGATGTACGGCGCACCAGACAGATCAGCAAGCTCCAGCCCCAGTGGGACTACGGCAGACATACCAGCCACCCATGAGTCGTGGTAGATGCCAAACACTGCCTCGTGCTGGATGACAGAAGAAACACCTTCAACGCCGACAAACAGGCTTGCCAGCGGGCCAGAGCAGGACACGATTACCTTGCAGCCGCGATCAGCGATCATCTTGGCATAGCGCACCTGATGGATCTGGTCACCCAAGCCGCCTTCCAAGTACAGCAGGATTGTTCCCTTGGTCTTGCCATCCCACTGCGGTGTGGGTACATCTGGGTGCTTGTTGCCGAACACACCAGCAATACGGCCTCTGTCCATCAACTGGTAGCCCTTTTGGATCTGACTTTGGCGCAGGTAGTACCAGCCACGGTTGTAAGCAGCGCGATGGTTGTTTGGCTCCTCTGCCTCCAGTTTCTGGGCAATGCGCCAGCCTTCAGCAAAGTCACCAGTGGTGGATGCCGCCAGCATGAGGTCAAGATCGTGCAACTCAGGTACTGTGCGTGGGCGCTCAAGCCAGAACTCAGGCTGGCAGAACGTGCCGTAGTGGGACTTCAGTAGCTCACGGGGGTCTTGTTTGTGTTGGGCGGCGAGTACAGGTTTGACATCGTGCATACCCGCATGACCGTGCAACTGCTCATCGTCCTCTGCTACCGTGGAGCCGTCGATGTTGTTGAAGTCGTACTCAAACGCTGGTAGCTCCAAGAACTCGTGGATACGGGCCAATTGTCCTTTGGGGTCTGCCAGCAGGTCTTCGTACTCCACAAACAGGAAGTTCTCTGGTGCGTACTCAAAGCCGTTTTGCAGGGAGATGTAAGCAGCCCGTAGGTGATCCATTAGCTGACCAGTGTGCATGAACTCATCCAAGTCGGCTGGCTTGGCTACACGGATAAACGATGCAGCGCAGTCAGGCACGGAGCGGACGGTGGCAATGATCTTGGGAGGACGATCCAGCACTTGGGCCATAGCGCCCATGATCTGTGCAATGGGCCAGCCACGGGACTTGTCGATGATGACGGGCTTGTCGGTGTCCTCGTAGAACGCATCAATGGCCCCGCGCATGGTCTGGGCCAGCTTCTTACGCTCTGGGTCATTCTCATTTAAGAGGCCAGCAGAGTGCCAAGTGTTTGCCAAGCCATCCAGCGCATGAACCAGACCAGATGTGGTGGACACATGGGTCATTGGGTTCTGGTTCAAAATAGCCGCAAGGACTGTCGAGCCAGAGCGAGGGATGCCAGAGAGGAAGTGCAGTGTTTTGTTCATGTGCTTTGAAATTAAGTGGTTGCAATTGCTAAAGCGGTGTACCCACCGCCAGCAACGGTAAGCCAAGTAGTTAAAGAACCAACTTGTTTTGGTGATGAGTAGGCAGTAGCATTATTAAGGCCTAATATTCCATAAGTACTTGGCCCCCACGCCCAAAGAGTATTATTAGTTTTAATAGCCAAAGAAGCCCCTGAAGAAATTATTATAGAATTCCAAGTAGTAAGTGCGCCTACTTGTTTAGGGCTGGAATAATAAGTGGTGTTTCCTAAGCCAAGTTGACCACTAGCATTTTGCCCCCAACTCCAAAGAGTTTTATCTGTTTTAACAGCTAACGAGTAAATAGCAAATTTATTATTTATATTTGACCAATTAGTAAGAATTCCTACTTGTTTAGGGGATGAATAGTACGTGAGATTGCCAAGACCTAACTGACCATTAAGGTTATTACCCCATGCCCAAAGTGTGCCATCTGTTTTAATAGCTAGAGTAAAATTTCTACCGCAAGAAATATTAGACCAAGTAGTTAAAGCACCTACTTGTTTAGGTGAAGAGTAGTAAGTAGCGTTGTTTAAACCTAATCTACCATCTGTACCTCTCCCCCAAGACCAAAGACTTCCATCAGTTTTAATAGCTCCAACATGATAATTTCCACCCGAAATTAGTAACCAAGTGGTAAGTGCGCCCACTTGTTTTGGAGATGAATAATTAGTTGTGTTTCCTAAGCCTAACTGTCCAAAATCATTTTTACCCCAAGCCCAAAGCGTACCGTCATTTTTTATCGCTAAAGATGAAATATAACAATTTGTAATTGATAACCAATTTGATAGACTTCCTATTTGTTTAGGAGAAGAGTAATTAGTAGTGTTTCCTAAACCTAATTGTCCAAAATCATTTTTACCCCAAGCCCAAAGCGTATTATCTCCTTTAATAGAAAGGGCACTATTTCCACTATTAGATAATTTTAACCAAGTAGCCAGTAATCCAACTTGCTTTGGAGAAGAGTAATTGGTGGTGTTGCTTAAGCCGAGTTGACCGCTAAAATTTTTTCCCCACGAATAAAGGTAACCAGCGCCCGCAACAGGCCAAGTCCCCGCCGCAATGGCAGCATTTACCTGCTGCATTGTCCAGATGCCTGAGTATTGAACCCCTGTGACTGTTGTAGTGACTGGCATATTAATAAAGTAATGCAGTGCTAAAGTATTGACCAGCAGCAACATTTATCCAAGTTGTTAAAGATCCGACTTGATTGGGTGAAGATTTATATGTTCCAGATCCTGATGTACCAAGGCCAAGTTGTCCACTGGCGTTATAACCCCAAGACCAAAGTGTACCGTTTGTTTGTGTTGCTAATGCCATACTCCCGCCTCCGCTCACTGAAGACCAGTTGGTTAAAGCGCCAAGTTGTTTGGGGGAGCTATAACTTGTTTGGTTGCCCATACCTAAAGCGCCTTGGCTTCCTTCTCCCCAAGCCCATAAAGTTCCATCTGCTTTGATGGAATACATCGCGCTGTTTCCGCCTTTTACAGAAACCCAATTAGTCAAAGCCCCAACTTGCTTTGGGGACGAATAGTACGTTGTATTCCCTAAACCCAAATTACCCGCGCTATTTCTACCCCAAGTCCATAAAGTTCCATCAGTTTTAACTGCAAATGTAGACGCATAAGTACCGCCAACAATAGACCAGTTGGTCAGTGCGCCAACTTGTTTAGGCGAAGAATAGTACGTTGTATTACCTAAGCCAAGTTGGCCTACATAACCAGAACCCCACGCCCATAATGTGCCATCTGTTTTAATAGCAAATGTTGCATAAGCAGTGCAACCTGTATTTTTCCAAGTAGTTAAAGCACCGATTTGCGCAGGAGAGGAGCGATATGTTGTATCGCCTAACCCCAAACATCCTTGGGCGTTGTTTCCTACTCCCCAAATAGTACCATCTGTTTTTGTAAAAATAAAATGATAACGACCTGAACTAACAGTATTCCAGTTAGTTAAAGATCCAACTTGTTTAGGTGATGAATAGCTTGATGTATTTCCTAAACCAAGCTGCCCATAACCGTTATATCCCCAAGTCCATAATGTGCCATCAGTTTTAATTGCTGCTACGCTGTTGTAAGCTGCCTTAACTTTACTCCAAGTGTATAAAGACCCAACTTGAACAGGGGAAGAATAATTGGTTGTACTGCTTAAACCAAGCGCTCCGCCAGAGCCAGATCCCCAGCTATACAAATACGGGAAATAAGTAGTCGTGGTCGTTTGTGTCCCCAGAGGATTGAACCCCGGCTTCACAATACTACCTTGGAACATTTGTCGTAAAGACATACTGTTCTACCTTAGCTTACTACTTCGTAGCTGATTGTGTAGGTGATACCACTTGCCGTGCCGCTGGTAACGGTGATCGACGTACCCTCCATCAGGTATATCGCCGTAGTCTTGTCCACCGCAATCAAGGATGCGCTGGCTGGTACAGAGATAGTAGAGATGATGGGGTAAGCCGTACCGCCGCTAGGTGCAGAGCCTTGAGCTACCGCGCCGTTGGTGTAGATAGACACTGTTGCGTTTACAGCAGAGGAACCATTGACGTTAGCAGCAACAATCTGGTTGATCTTGTAGACCTGACCGCTAGAAGCAGCATTAGCCAAAAGAACAACCGCAGTCGTGCCGCCGGGGGTGTAGTAGGTCGTGGTGCCGGAAGCTGTTGTCGCGGCTAGTAAGTTTGGGTTTGCCATGTTTGCTCCTTAGAAGCCGAAGATGAAAGAGATCATTGTGGCCTTGGCTTGGGATACGCCAGAGGCTGCGGGTGCTGCTGATGTCCATGTTGTGCCGTTGGACACCAAAACGTTACCGGTTGTGCCGGGAGCTACCACTTGGAAGGTGGAAGTTCCGTTGCCGAGCAGTACATTATTTGCTGTAAATGATCCAGCACCAGAACCGCCAGAGGCTACTGTAATTGGGGTAGAGGCAGACACCGTTGTAAACGCGCCTGCTGCCGGGGTTGTAGCGCCCACTGTGCCGTTTAAAGCACCTGCAAACTTAGTCGCAGACAGCGATGTGCCATCCCAAGTCAAAGCAGAAGAAGCGCCAAATGCACCAGAACTGTTGAACTGTACCTGCGTGTTGGAGCCAGCAGCAGAGCCGCCACCCACGTTTACAAAGTTAACGCCATCCCAAGCCACGATGGCCCGTGTACCCGCCGCTACAGTAACGCCCGTGCCTGTTGCACCTTGAATGATGATTGACTGCGTGCTAGACGTTTTGTTGATGACAACGTAAGTTTTAGACTGCGCGGGGACGGTAATAGTGCGGGTAGCTGTGCCGCCTGCTGTCCACAAGATAACTGCGTACTGGGAGCTATTTGCTGTCAGGCCCGTGCTGGATGCGCTTCCTGTTGTCAGCGTCAGAGTAATATCTGCATCGGTGGAGATAGTCTGCGTGCCCGCAACCGCAGCATCAACAATTTGTGAGATTGCGTTATTTACAGTGTCGCCCCATGTACCAGACAGGGTTCCCTGTACAGGTAGCGTTAAGCCAATAAGGGATGTATTTGCCATTAAAAAGCTCCTAAGAAGTAGGAATTGCTGTCCAATTTGGGGTTTCGGTATTTGTAATAGCCGTCCACCCCGGTGTCTGGGTATTACCTATATTTTGCCAGCTTGGGGTCTGGCTGTCATCTATTACTTCCCACAAATTACGCCCTGACTCGGTAGACGTAATTGCCATTGTCTCTGTCCTGCTGACACGATAACCGGTTGTGGCTGTGTTGGAATCCGATATTGCCGTGGACTCATAAAGGAACTCTGTGTAGTACGTCCCAACTGTTGTGCTATCCGCAATTGCCATCGACTCCGTGATGGTCATTATCAGTGTGGCAACTTGGGTTTCTGCCAAGGCCACCGACTCAGTGACGCTGGCGACAAAGTTGGCTACCGCAGTTTGAACGTCCGTGATTGCCGCCGTTTCCGTAACAGACACAGGGAAGTTGGCAGTTGCGGATTCGACTGTGGTTATTAATGCTGTTTCTGCGACAGATGCAGAGTAACTTGTCGTCGCCGTGTTGGAGTCCGTCAGCGCTGCTGTTTCTGTAACCGACTTGGCAAATGTAGCCGCTACCGCTTCAGTAGTTGATGTTGCCGCAGTTTCTGTCTGGCTGACTGCAAATGTGGCTGCTACTGCTTGGGTTGTGGCTGTTGCCGCTGTCTCTGTGATGGAAACGCCAAAGGCCGCTGTTGCGGCCTCGGTGGATGTAATTGCTACTGTTTCGGTTACGCTGTCTGCATAGACATCCCCGCCACCCCAGTAGCCACCACCCCAAGCGTTTACACCCCAGCCGGTTGCCATATTAGGTCAGGGTAGCCGTATAGGTTACCGCGATGGTATCGCCATTAACCACAGACTTGGAACTAGAAAAGTCCCCTGCAGAGAACAAGACACCAGTTGTGCTGTCCTTGGTAGAGCTTCCACCAATGTTGATGAAGCACCCTGCTACTGTTCCAGTGCCGGTCATGGAGAAAGACACCGCCGAAGAAGTTGTCTTGCTGCCAGCCGATGCTGCGCTAAACGAAGGGGTTGGGCGGTTACCGGAGTATGTAGGGGCGTTTGCCAGACCAACTTCCAGCCAGCTTGAATGGGATGCTTGCGTATCTGCAACCACCGCCGTACCGGTTCCTTTGAGGCCCATGACTACTGCACCAGCGGCCGTGTTACCGAGGATAGTGTCCAAGGTGGAGTTTTTGCCAACAGTAGTAACAAGGTTCTCAATATCATCCTCCCACTTGATATTACCCGCGATATCGTAGCAAACAGCGTGGTAAGTACCGTGGATAGACATGGAGTCCTCTGGCATAGTGTTGTACTTGGTGACTGCTTCAGCTTTGTCAGTCGCAATGATTTTGTCGTGGGACATGAGGACTCCTTATTGGGAACGAATTAGTGCAGTTGAGTAAGTATTACTGGGCATGGTCACAGTAAACGTGTTTGTGCAAGATTTATCTGCACCAAAATCAATCACTGCTACTGAGGCGTTTGCCCGGCTTGCATTGTAAATTAGTGCGCAGCGCGTAATGAAGTTTGCTGGGTTCCAAATAACACTGTCAAAGTTAACGTACACAACGCTGTTAGTAGCGTCATAGTTCAAGGTCACTCCGGTAAGGGCTTGGCCCCCTGCGGTGTACCCGGTTCCCGTAACCTCGTTGGTCGAGCTGTACGCCGTTGTCGTCAGGTTCAGGTTGGCATTGCCGTTATACAGCGCCATGTAAAACGTGTCCGTCGTGAAGTTCTGTGTACCTTGGAACAGCTGGTACTTGAAACTGGTGGTCTGTCCTTGGACGATGCTCATGGTATGGCCACCCTAGTTTGTCCCGTGCGGTAGGCGTCGGTGCGCTCCATGCCATCACCCAAACGTTTGGCCAGAGCCAGTGCTTCGGTGTACCGACCTTGGTACAGTTGCAACATATCAGCCTCACCCTTCATAAAGGTGTAAGCCTCCAGCAAAGTTCCGTACAACAGTACAGAATCAAAATTGTCGCCCAGCCATGAAGTGCCGTCGGGGTTATTAACCGTTGTGACATTTGCTGTACAGGAAACGCCCGTACCACCGATGCTGGCAATTGGCGCTGTTAATGTATCCCCAACTTTGTAAAAAGATCCGCCGTTGGCAATAGTTACAGAGGACACCGTATTGGATGCAACAACTACTGTAGCCGTAGCGCCTGTGCCGGATCCGCCAGTCAAAGCTACGTTGTAGTAGGTGCCGTTGGTAAATGAGCCAGAGGCAGAGGCCGTACCCAGTGCAGTAACAATCCCCTGCACAATTGATGCTGGGTAAAAGAAGTAGTGCAGTTCAAGACCGTAATTGGTTTCCGGCGTGGGGCCAACAATAAAAGTCAGCTCGTTGGGTAACGAAGTTTGCGGGCCAAAAATGCCGTAGTACTTGGGTGTACCTTTGATCGAGGGATCGGGGTACGCCTCGCGCATGAAGTTGACGTCCTTGTCCAGCAAATAGCTGTACACCCCGGTGGACTGGTTAATAAGCGCAAGCGAGTAAACAGCTAAAAAATCTGCGGGGCAGGCAATGTACTTGTTATTACTTGATGCTACCCCTGTAACGTTCTTGCGAAGTGCGGGGAACTGGATGGAGTTGAATACGCGCTGCTCAGCCTGCTGGACAAACGTAGGAATGTCGGCAACAAACGTAGACTCAGAGTTCTGAGTGTAGTCCTGTACAAGCTGAACAAGCTGCGCGTAATTCATGCCATTGGGCCTCTGGACATCAGTCCTTTGGTAGCGGCACCGGTGCCGCGCATCTTGATGCCGGATGTTTCAACTTTGTCGTTGATGCCAATGCTCATGCCGTTGGGCACTGGATCTTCCAAGCTCACTTGGTCAGCCACCTTCTTGGTCATGTACTCCTTGCGCGGAGTACTGCCGTCAACAGCTTGGCCTTTAGAGTTGTGTGGCTGGGCGTAAACGGACGCTGGCCCGTTTTCTTTGCCCATGCTTTTGGAACTGAACGTAGCCATTATTTGCCCCTTGAAGAACCGCGCTGATTGGCAGCACGAGCCATATTGCGGCCCATAGATTTCATCGACATACCAGTAACGCCACCTTTGGCCATGCGATCAAGCCCGCCCTTTTTCAGAACGATCTTGGTGCCTTTGCCGCCTTTATGCTCTTGGGAGTCATGCTCCTTAAAAGCCTTCTTAATCATAGCGACGTCTTGCTTTTTGTCCATCTTTTCTTCGCGCTTTTGCTCAGACTTGGACTCGCCCATTTCTTTCTTGGCCATAATAAACTCCTATGTTGCCGATACCGTAACTGTACCAATACTTCCGCGTAAAACCAAGTTGTTTGGTGTCAATACGGAATCAAAACTGCTAGCTCCCCCAATTGGGTTCCAGCCCCACTGAATATCCCGCGACCCGCCGCCCGGGAATCCTAAATAGTCCACGCCCGACTGCGTGTAGCTGCGATCAGGACGCGGGTTGCGAACTGCCTGCGGGTCATCTACTGGGTACATACCCAACTGCAACTGCGGCTGATCGGGATCCCAGCACTCTGGGCAGACCAATAGGTTGTACAACTTGGTCTTAATTATCTCTTTTTTCAGCTCCGTCAGCTTAAAGCGGAATCCACACCGATCGCATTCGGCGATTGAATTCTTGCCGGATGCGAACCTATTACCCATATTATCCGCCCGATCCGATGTACATACGGCGCGGCACAAACCGCACAGATGCTTTTTCCCGGTCTTCGTCAGACGCCAACTGCCAAGCCTCGTCGTACTGGGCTTTCAAAACCGGCAGGCGATCCATCGAGTTTGGGATCTTGAGCGCCATGTAATAGGCAAGCCCGGCCACCATCGCGGTAATGAACCGGAACGGCACATCCATGACGTTGACGCCAGTACCTGCGTCTTGCATGCGGCGCAGCCGCCAGTACACGAATTGGTATGTGGTGGAGCCGTCCGGCGTTGGCCAGACGGTGATGCTATTTTTCTGGGACAGGGTTAACACCGAGCTGATATTGTGCGATGCCGCTGTCGTTGTCCCTTGGCCCCGTGTGCAGTTGAGCAAATAGGCCGGGGTTGTGGAAGTGGCCGCTTGGGTTTCGTTAAACCCAATTAGCTCAGAGTCAATCGTCACAAACCCGGCTGTGGGCACGCCGGAGAGGGAAGTCACCGGGATTTGGGTGGTCGTGGCCGTGATGCCTGCCTGCAAGCTCACCGGCAAAATCGAGTCCTGCGCAGTCAGGCGCTGAATCCAAACCTGAATTGGCCGGGCCTGCACCAGTTTGTTGGGAATCGTAGCGTAGGTAGAAACGCTGATCCGAGTAATAGTTAGGTCAGCTTGATTGTTTGGGACATTGGCTTGGGTGCGGATGACGTGCTCAAGCAAGTCCACGGTGTCGTCTGGTAGTGCGTAAGTGGGTTGCCCCTGCACCAAAGTGATCGTCTGCTGTTCAAACGTCCACATGTTGATGCCACGGTTGGCCCAATCCGCAAACAAAAGGTTTAAAGACCGACGTGCTGTACGCAGGTCATAGCCGGTGCGCAGCTCCGAGCCAGCGCGCTCATACGCTTCCTCAACAATTTCCGTGAGGTCAATATTGAACGCAGCAGCCCCGGAGGTTGTCATTTTGCGGCCCTAATGTTGTCAACAAGGTTTGGGTATGGGCGACGGGCAGCTTTAGCGGTGGCTTTAGCTTTGGCTTTCTTTGCCGGTGGCAGCGCTTTTGGCGCACCGAGATTTTTAGGTCTCGGCTTGTCCCACACTTTGCCACCTTTGGCAAACTGCTCAAAGTCAGTATCGTCACGGCGAGCGACGCGCTTGCCCTTGGGCATTTTTGAGGGATTGACGTCCCCCATTCCACGGCTGGCCATCATGGTGCTTTTACTTGCGGGTCATGCCGCCACCGCACATTGCTTTGACCTGATCTGCAAACATCTTGTGGTCGGCGGCGTGGGGGCGCATGAAATCGTTGTGGTGCTTGTGCCCTGCGGCGTGTTGCATCACGTGCTCGTTGTGCATCTTGTGCGCAGGAGTCGGCTCTTTCATCAGTGGAGGATGATCGTTTTTCATGGTTGCTCCTTATTTGCGGACTTTGCCGCCGCGTTTCATACCAGTGTCGGAACCAGCCATCTTGGGCATCATTCCACGGGTCTTGCCGCGCTCGGCAATACCGTCACGGCTGGGGGCTGCGGTCTTAACTGCGCCCATTGATTTGCTGTCTGCTGCCATTTTTTTCGTTGCCATAAGTCCACCTTTTGCAAATAAGGCCTCTTGACCGTGATCGGTCTTTGGCCGGTTAACGCCTTCTAAACTAGGCCGAGTGTAGCCACCTGACCTAAACTTCTTGCCTTTGTCGGCTTGGAGGAAGTCCTCCCCGACGCTTTGCTTGATCCCAACCTTCTTGGCAAATGCAGGGTTTTTGGCCACTGCGGCCATCAGGTTGTGTTGCTTCTTACTTGTCGACGGCATCGTCGGCCTTCTTTTGTCCAATGACTTCGGAAAATGATTTGCCTGTTGCCATCTCAACGATACGCATCACGCCGACAATCGCGCCAATAAGTCCAAACACAGGTGATATCACTTCCAAAAATGAACCAATGGTTGAGAATATTGCCAAGATGTCTAGGACGTCTTTCATGGCCGTGGAGTGTTCGTTCATATACTACCTCAGCAATTCCAAGCCCGAAGGCTCTTGTTTATACGCGAATTCGGATCTTTGGCCGTCTTCTCGCTGGTAAGTTTTTTCTTCATCCCACTCATCCTTGCGCAGAAAGAGTCGCGCCTGCTGCCGCCTTCGGGCTGGGGAGGTTTCAAATTCATCCCTTGCTTTTTGGCAGAGGCCCGCCCCTTGGCGTTTAGGCCACCCTTCTCCGACTTGCCCTCTTTGCGTTGCCATGCTGGTGACTTAGCCATAAAACACCGTAGCAGCAATGTTGGCCGGAACGCCTACATAAATACCATCAGTGGCCAAAATGCCTTCACCGGGAATAATGACGTTGACTGGCACACTGTTAGTGATGTCAATTTCCATCAACGCTTGGGCGTATACGGACACATTACCGGTTCCTGATGAAGATGGCACAGTTGCAGTAAATGTGGTTGGGCCGGTTACGGTGATAGTGTAAATATTGTCCGTACCATTCCCAGATGTGTAGTCCAAAAACACTCTAGCGCCAGTGGCAAGCCCATGTCCAGCAGCAACAGTAACCGTGACGGTAGTTGTTGAAATGCTGTATGTGCCAGCCAATGACACGTTATTGGCAAAATATATGTTTGCCGGTGTGCCAGAAGTGGTATTTGAAACAACCGCGCCTTTTAAACGGCAGCGCGTGGTGGTTCCTACGCTAGAGGCGCTGGTCTGAACGTGAAACGACTTTACGTCGGTCTGCATCATGATTGATTACTCCTTAAAAGTCGGGGGCCGAAGCCCCCTAGCAATCAATTAGTCGAAGTTACCGTAGGGGTAAGCAGTCGTAGAACCGATGTTGTTGTCCGGCTGGGTATAGCGCAACGAAAAGTTGAACTTACCGCCGGTAGGAGCTGCCACGGATGTGCCGGTGATCGACAAAGTAAACACAACTTGCGACAGCGGGGGTATGCCATTACCAACAACGATGTCAGTCGTAGTAGCCAGCAGGTTAGTCAACTGAGTTGCCGAGTATGTAATTGACTTACGACCGGCGGTGCCAACAGTTGTAGTTCCCAGTTGAACAGTTCCGTAGGTGGGGGTGCCAGCAGCCAAAGTCACGCCGTTCGACACAAACACGCTTACGTCAGACAGAGTGGCTCCGCTTTCGCCGGTGATTGCCAAGATGTAATCAATGGTAATGTCTTGAATCGTGCAACCTGTGGGCAGATAGAAAACTGCGCCACGGTAAACTTGGGTGCTCACGTCTGCGGCGGGGGTTGCCGTTGTGGCCGGATAGGCGGTAGACGGTGTGTAAAGCTGGGTGGGGAGATTAGGAATACCGTTGGAGTACACAAACTGACCTGAGCCACCGGCATAGCCGTTGGTGCCCGAAGTGCTATTGGAAAGGTCAATGTAAGCGTCTTGAACCAACTCAGAGTAACCTACGTTACGCAGGGGGCCAAAACGGTTATCGCCCGCGAGAACCGGGCCTTCAAATGTGGAACGTGCCATGACAAAAAGTCCTTATGCAAAAGTTCCGTTACCAATTGTTGCATCATCTGCTGGGGCAGTCCGGTAACGGTAATCACCCAGATGGGGGTTAATATACACTATTTTCAGGTAGTGTCAATATGCCGTACAAAGATCCAGCAAAACGCAAGGAAAAGGCTAAAGAGTACTCAGCCAAGCACTACGCCGCCAACAGCGCGGCCCAAAAAGTAAGGACAAAGGCAGGCAGGAAGGTGGGTAGGGAAAAATGGAACGAATTCAAAGCAACCCTGATGTGTACCCAATGTGGGATATCACACCCCGCCGTTTTAGATTTCCACCACCCACCCGGCACAAAAGAATTCAGTGTCCACAAGCTGGTACAAAATGGCCGGTACAAAAAAGCCCGCAAAGAAGCCGAAAAGTGCATAGTCTTCTGTGCTAACTGTCACCGAATCCACCACCACGACGAACGCGCAGCAAAGAAAAAGGGGGCCGAAGCCCCCCAGTCTGGGTAGGATCGTACCCAATTACGCAGCGACTTCTTCCTCTTCGTCAGCAGACTCCTCGTCTTCCTCAACGTCGATTTCAACCCAGTCATCTTCGTCAGCGTCATACATATACCAAACGTCGTTCTCCTCGTCCAGCCAGTACGCATTGCCTTCGTCGTCGTACACGTACTCTTCCTCGTCGTCCTCGGCTACTTCATCGTCAATGCCTTCCATGCGCTCAACAAAGCCGACCATAGCCACGGTCTTCCAAAACTCAGTGGTAGAAAACTCAACGCTTTCGCCCCAACCCAAATCAATTGTCAACTTAAAGTCCATGATAAACCCCTGTAAAAATGGTGCAGCACGGCGCTGCGACCACATCTTATGCACGATTTATGACACTTTAAGGCGCTAATGTCTGAGAATTTAACCATGCAAATTTAACGTCAGACTTTAAAATTACATGGTTGCGGAGGCCGGGGTTGCACCGGCGATCTTTCGGTTATGAGCCGAACGGATTCCTACTTTCCCACTCCGCGATATAGGTTGTTGGTGGTTGTGCACATAAAGCAGTGTAGCCTGATTTATCCGAAATGGAACTCCAACGGCGGCGCTAACCCGCCGGACAACCACCAACACGGCTGGGGACTGCACTTAAAGTCGGAACGCGTCCCACGGCTTCTAGCTGCCTCAATCCCCATGCGTGTTGATGTTGGTACTCGCTGCACTGTGGGCCGCATGGGTTCAAGACTCAATTGTTTTAAACCACAGCATCCGCTTTCCCAACGACGCGATCATACAACAAAAAAGGGCTCCCGAAGGAGCCCTCTCAGCAGGGGTAAACCCTAGCTTAGTAAGAACCAGCCGAGCCGTAGATGCCCAGAGGATCAGACCAGCCGAAGCTGTAACGCTCACGAGACTTGTAACGGACGTTGCCGGTATCGAAGTCGCCGTCCATGCTGTTTTGCAGGGCGACGCGCTCGAAGTGCTTCAGGCCGTTAGGTACGTCTGTGGTCAGGAACCAAGCGTTGGGGTCGGTCAAGAAGTGGTTAACAGTGTATCCCTCGGGGATCGAACCGTTATTCTTCAAGGCATTGATGTCGTTGTTGTTTGTACCAACGCGCAGTTCTGTTTCCAGCAGGCGGGTAGCAACGAACATCAAGGCAGTCGGGATCACCAACTTGCGAGGCTTAGCAGCGATCAACAGGCCACGCTCGTCCGTCCAAGCGGCGATCTGGATAACGGCGGCTTCCAAGGAAGTCTCGTTCAGATCGGACTGGGTAGTCGGAGTATTGCTGTTGGTACCGCCATTGACCAGCGGGTGGGAAGTGCTGAACAGAGAAACGCCATCGCCGCCAACGTATTGGGCAGAGAAACCGTTGTTCAAAACAGCAGCAGCTTTAACCTGCTTGGTGTACGCCATAGCGCGGGCCAGACCTTTGGTGTAACGAGCAGACAGGCTGTCGTACAGGTTGTCCTCAATCGCCTCTTCGGTGATCGAGAAGCCCAAGGCAATGGTCTCGTGGTTGTAGCGTGCAGTCCATGCTTCCTGTGCATTGTCATACTGGATGGCAGAGCCCTCGCCTTTGACAGGTGCAGCAGAAAAACCAGACAACTTGGTCTCTTCTTCAAAGCTACGCTCGGAGGTTTCGGTTTCATAAATTTCTTTATGTTCCTCGCCATAACGGGCGTACTCAAGACCAAACAGGGCGTTAAGCCCGGGGAGCAACTCTTTAAGTAGCTGTGCGCGTGAAATAGCCATTTTAAGTTACTCCTTAGACTGCGGTGGCAGTGTAATACTCGTGGTTGCCGAAGTTGATTTTCACCAAGATTTCGGGAATTTGAGTAAAGATGATTGTGGAACCGGTGGGGATTGTAGTAGCAGTGCCGCCCAAAGAGCTGGTAGCCACGTTAATCGTCACCGAAGTTGCGCCTGCTGCCGCTGCCGTGGTAACAAACGATCCAGTACGGATAATTTGACCGCTGGGGCTGGTGCCACCTGCAACATACGACACGTCTGTACCGGCAAGGATTGCGCTGGGCAAACCGGAACCAGTCAAGGTGATGGTTGTAGAAGAGGAGCTACCTGTTGCGCTAACCGACGAAGCAGTATCCGACACAATACCAACCACACGGCACGGGAACGTGCTAGTAGTCAGGGTAGCCGAGTACAGCAGAGCGTTGGCAGAATCGCCAGTAGTGTTGCTACCGGTGTTGTCAATCATCGAGTAGTTTTGGCCGATCATGGCGTAGCTACCAGATGCAATTGTCGTACCAGACGAGCAAACAACCGCTTTGAACACGGTGTCAGGATCGTCACAAACGACTGCCTGCGCGTCACCAGCCAACGTGCTAGCGGGCCAGTATTGCGAGAAAGTCAATTGCTTGGTGACAGGGTTGGTGTAAGAACAGCCCAAGAAAATGCCGACCATACCGGCGGCGGTGCCGTCAGTGCTAACCGACATACGTTGGATGTTACCGCGCACCAGCTTGACGAAATCGCCATAGTAGATGCTAGTAGCAGTGCCGTACTGAATAGGCAGGAGGCGAGTAGAACCCGCGAAAACCTGCCCGCCGATCAAATTGACCGGTTTTAGCCCGTAAGGGGCCGGGACATTAGGATATGCCATTTAAAAACTCCGTTATTTAGAACCAGAACCAAATGTTGCACCACGGGTTGAAGACGATTTACGGTCTGCAAACAGCGGCATACGAGGATCACTATTACGCATGAAGTTGTTGTCCACCGATTCCATCTGAGCTTGATTCTGCTTGGCAAAATAATCGGTCATTGCTTGGGCTTTAGCTGTCGGCATTTTGCACAACATCAGACCGCCCACTTCAACATTACCGTTATTGTTTCCTTGCAGCATCAACTCTGGATGATCCACTGCCTTCACGGGTTCCCAGCCATCGCGCATCTTACGAGACACATTGGTCGGATCAGCCACACTTAGAACTGCCGTAGCAATCCATCGAAATGACATACCCGGAATAGGGGTTGGATCAGGCAGAGTACTCGCAGGTTTGTACTCATAGCGAACTTCTTTTTCGCGCGACACAAGGTCACGATTTACGCGGTTTTCAGCCATATTAAGCCTCCAATTTCATTACTTGAGCAGCATACTGCTGCGGGGTTAAACCAAACTTCTTTGCCAACGCCATTTGCGTTGTAGTCAGCTTGATCTTTCCTGTCGCGGTTGAACGCGACGCTGAAGCAACTACCGTTGACGGTCTTTTAGCGGCTGTAGCCGAAGATTTGCTTTCAACGGCTCCGAATAATTCGGGGAACGCTGACTTCACGCGAGCATTGATTTGCTCGAAATACTCATCGCTGCTCGGGTTTATACCTGAGGTGACTAGCTTCTTATGCAGCCCTAGTGCGTAGCTGGTGTATTCCTCGAACCCCGGGGCACCGAACCACTGGTTTTTTGCCTGCCAGCGCAGTGATTTTTCGTCCGGTTGTGCCGTTTGGGGAGCGATTTGTTGCGTTTGTACAGCAAAATCGTCGTCTTGTAAAGGGGTTGGACGATAATTTTTTACCTGTTCAAGCTTGAGTTTGGCATCCATTACCGCTTCTTGGTGGTAAATAATGTCGTCTGTATTAAAGGATTCCTGCGCTTCACGCAGTTTCCGGCGGGCTTTGTCTAACTCCGCCTGTGCTTTTTCTTTAGCCGCTTCTATTACTGCTTCCTGCCCCTTGTTAACGTTTGTCTTCAAGTTCTTGTTTTCGGCAATAAGCTGTTGGGCAAGGCGCTCAAGCTCCTGTTTCTCTCGCAGGACGGCCTCCTTGCTGCGGCGCTCGTCGTGCCGGGCGTGGGTCAGTTCCTTGATGCGGTTCTTTACCTTGTCCGAGTACGACTCAATTTCTTCGTCCGTTGGGTCGGCTACTTCGTGGCTTAATGGCTTGCGGCCTCTGTCCCTTTCGGGGGTATCGTCTTCAACTTCGATTTCGATTCCAGCGCCATCATCTACTTCGATGTTGGTGTTGTCCACCTCGTCGGGAAATTTAAACTCTTGCATGTCTACTCCTTATGCGCGGGTAATTCCGCGTGGGTCGTCCACCACCGCATCGACTTGATCGTCATTGATGAGGCGGAACTCTTTGCCGTAAATCTTGAGGCGCGTACCAGAATATGTACGTGTCACCACAAAGTCTCCGGGTTTGCACCAAGGGCCGCTAGGGAACTTGGCGGGATCTTTATACGCATCGGGGCCTACCTTCAAGACAAACAGCACGGTGGTCGCGTGTTCTTCCTGACGGATGTAGGTATCGGGGCGCTCAAGATCAAGCTCGGTACCGGACAGCTTTGTCGATACTTCGGGCAGAACACACAGCAACTTGTAGCCTGTCGGCTCAGGAAGCATGGTGCCTTTTTCTTCAGCAGTAGCGTCGTCTTGCGGTTTATCCTGTGGCTGGATACCGGGCGGAAGACTCATACCGGGTGGCAAAATGATATTACTCATCTGATTTTTCGACTTTCTCTGCAAGGTCAATGACATAACGCTCTGCAACGGCTAGACCCTGAATAACGCCGCAGAGTTTTTGATACTCATCAAAAGTTCGACACACCCCTCCCGCCAAGTCGTCAGCGTAGTTGTTCATGTCCTTACGTATTTGGTCGCGCAATACGTTTGCGAATTGTTGGATCATTGGCTAGGTTCGCCTTTCTTAAAAGTTGCAATGTGTTGCAAAGCGTCTTTTCGCAGGGCGGCTTCGTCCTGTGCTTTGCTCCGTGCAATGTCGATGCCCATGCGGACACCTTCCCGTTGCTGGGTTGCGGCCATATCGGCCCGTTGCTTTTTGATCTCAGCTCCGACTTTCATTGAGCCCAGCTGTAGGTTGCCAGAGATCTTCTGCTGCTCCAGCTTGAGCTGGTCGGCCTTGTGCGCCATGTCTGCGGCCAGCTTGGTCGCCTTGAGCTTGAGGTCTTCCTGCTTGATTTGCAACTCTTGCTGCTGCATCTGCACCAGTGGGTCTTGAGCTTGCTGTTGTGCCTGCTTCTGGGCAGCTTGGGCTTGATCTTGCATGAGCTGTTGTTGCGCTGCTTGGGCCATCATGGTGGACAGAGCCAATTCGACTTCTGGCGGCAGATCCTCGTCCTCTGGCGGCAGGGCAACGCCCAACTGCTTTTCGACGTTCTGGCGCATTTGGAAGCCAACGTGCTCGGCGATGTGGGACATCGCTGACTGCAAGAGCATGGGTGCCTGCGGGTTTTGGCCCATCTGTTGCTGAATCAGCGGGTCGTTGAGCATGAACTGATGGACGGCGATGTGGGCCGCGTGGTCTTGGTACAGGAACGCTTTGACCGGCTTGGCCTTGAGGATGGCTTGGTTCTCTGTGACCGGATCCTTGGGCTTGTAGTCGTCCTCGACCGGCACCAGCTTCTCGGCGTTTTTGATTCCCATGACGTTGAGCATGGCGCGGTGCAGCTCGGGCAGGTCGTAGATCTGCGGAGCCATTTGGGCCATCTGGATGACGGCTTGGTACTGCACAACCCGCTGGCTCATGGTGGCCGCGTTAGGATCGGAGACGGGGATGATGTCCACCAAGTCGTAGTCAGCCTTCTTGGCTTTACGGTTGCCATACTCAGGGTCAAAGGCGTACTCAGGCGCGGTGTTGTCGCGGATCAGTTCCTTGAGCAGCTTGAGTTCTTCCTTGAGCGCGAAGTGCACACGGGCTTGCACTGCGGTCATAACCTTGAGCTGGCGCTCCAGCAGGGCCAGAGTCGTGCCCACAGGCGCACCTGCTGCGCCCATGTCGCTCATATTAGTATCAGCAGTGGCGGCAAATCTGCGGCCCTCGTCCACAATGTTGCCCAGCAACTGGTACAAAACTTGTGACGGTTCTTTATATGGTAGGGGGAGGATGGAGTCCCGGATGCTGCCGCTGGCAACGTCTACGTCGCGGAACTCTCCCGGAGCGATTGGCGTATCATCCCCCTTAATGCGTAGTCCACGCGATTTAAGCCCTCCGGGGAGATTGCTGAGCGTCCCGGCATCGACAAGTTGTCGCATGATGCTTGTAGCCGACTTAGCAAATCCACCAATGAGGTGGAAGAGGCCGAAACCGTACGCGCCGAAGCCCGGGATGTACTGGTAGTGGACGAAGTGTTGGCGTTTGAGCTTGAGGTCATCGTCTTCCTTCCAGTTGCGGCGAATGGACAGTACCGTGTTGGTACCTTTTATTAGGGTTACTACGTAGGGAAGCGCGATGCCGGTCTCTTCGTCATCGTCGCCCTTGTCCTCAAATCCTTCCAGATCCAAGTCAACGTGGCATTCCAGCAACACATAACGGTCGTCGTTAATATCGCTGAACCCAGTCTCCTTGTCCTTGGCCTTCTTGATATCGTCCCGGTCACGCGGTGGGTCTGGCAGGTCGCAGTCACAGTAGAACCCAGCAGCTTGTAGCTTGAGGATCTCGTTCTTGGTCTTGCGCATGACGTGCGTCAGGCGGCGGCAGGTGTCCAAATCCGTGGTGCCATAGGGCAGGATAATGTCCTCGGCTGGGACAAACATAGAGACGGGCCGACCAAGCGACGGGTCGTAGTAGACCTTTTTAAACCCCGATCCCGCGCTGGGCAGGTTCCACGCCAGACGCTCGTGCTCCGGGCGGAACTCCTTCATGACCTCGGTCAGGTCATAGTTCATGTCATCTTCAACGTTGGCCGCAGCCTCGCGGATCTGCTGGTTCTCAAAACCCAAAATCTTGGTACGCACCGGGCCGCTAGCCGGGAACGTCTCGGTAATCATCTCAGCCTGAAAGCGTACAACGGCCTCGGTAATCAGGGGGTGGAACACGCCGCAAGCGCCATCCCATGGCTCCGTGCGCTCCTCGATCTGCAAGCCCAGCAGTTTGAGCCCCTCGACGATGCCCTTCTCCCACTCCTTGCGGGAGTTCTTGTCGTTGTCAATGTCCGAGGACAGGTCGCCAGCTACGGTTTGTAATACAGAGTCTGGGAGGAAGTCCGCTAGGTTGGAGGCAAAGTCCTCTTCGCCTTCGCTGTCATCTTCGCCAAGGCTGATTTCCATGCCATCCATCTTGATGTTCATTTCCTCGGGATCGACCACCTCGATCTCCAGCGGCGTTTCCTGTTCGGCCATCTGCGCGATCCCTACTGGTGCGCCGTACAAGCCCTTGTCTATATTGGTAGCCATGATTTGTCCTTAATAGTATGCAGCCCGCCTGCGGCGGAATAGGGATGGCTCGTCCTTTTCGTCCGAGTCCAAAGCAATGAACCCGCCTTGGCGAAACCGCAACAAGGCTTGGCTGGTCGTATCCACGAAGTCGTCATTATCACCGTTCGGGAAGGCCGCGACCTCCTCAATCACCTCCCGCGCCCAGCGCGTGTCCGGTGCCCAGACTTTACCCGAACTGAATAAATCCGCAATCGCGTTGACCCGCACGATCTTATCGTTGCCCCGGCTGGGGCTGAACTCTTGCACCGGTATGCCCATGGCCCGCAGTTCTTGGATAAGTGGTGCACCGGCGGCTTTCTTCTCCACGATGAACGCATCGGGCTCCCACTGCTTGTAGTGCTTGAGCGCAGCGGCTTTTAGCTCCGGGAACTCCATGCGCTCCTTGAACGCGTCCAGCAGGATCAACTGCGCCTCGTCCTTTTCTTCCTCGTTGTAGAACACGCCCCACGTGGTACAGGCGGAATAGTCCGCCCGGTTCTTGGCTTCAAAGGCCGTGTCCCATGACTGGATAATGTACTCGCACGTAGGAGGATCGTCGCTTGGCCATACGCGCCATAGCTTTCGGGAGATGATGGCCGCAGCGTTGCTTGTGGGCTGCTGCATGTACTGGGCGTTCCAGTACTGGGGGTCGATCGACGCCTTGGTCGCCTTTAACTGCTCCAGCGGCCACTGCTCCGGCCAGAGGGATTTCTCGTTCTCCTCCCCCTCGTTCAAGATGGCTGGCAGTTCTACGATCTCCCACGGCACGGCCTGCGGGTTTTTGGTCTGGTAGTCGATCAGCCGCCCAGTCAAGTCCAGCTTACCCCAGCGCGTCATGATGACAATGATCGCCCCACCCGGCATCAAGCGCTGCAACGGGCCAGTTTGGAACCATGACCACGCAGTATCAAACGCAAGGCGGCTGTTGGCCTTTACGTCCTGCTCTGAATGGGGATCGTCAATGACAAATAGGTCAGCACCGCGACCAGCAAGAGCGCCGCCCACGCCAGCAGCATAGTACTGCCCGCCAGCAGCAGTAGACCATTTGCCAGCCGCCTTCTGATCTGATGCCACATTGGTGTCGGGGAAAATGCCATGGTACTCCTCCGTGTCTAACAGGTTCCTGATCCGCCGTCCAAAGTCCTCGGACAGGCCCGCCGTGTGCGTGGCCATAATGATCTTCTTGCTTGGAAACTTGCCAAGGAAGTAGGCTGGGAACAGGTAGGACGAGAACTCGGACTTGCCCATACGGGGCGCGATGTTGATGATGACCCGCTTTTTCTTGCCCTCGATCACGTCCGTGAAAATCTTGGCCAGCTTCTTGTGGTGCGGCCCTACCTTGAACCCCGGGTAGACCTCCGTGGCAAACCCCAGCATGTTGGTCTTAGCAGCCACCAGCGCTGCGCGGCGCTCCCGGATCTCCAAGTCGTCCAGCAACTCCATCTTGTCTGCAAGGGACATACTAGGCAACGCCGCCTGTATGGCGGAAATCTCCCGAGGGGTCAGCGTGGTGAACTGGTTAAGGTGCATCTGGGACGAGGGGTTTGAGTTCGGCTTCGATGGTATCGGCGTCTTGGATATCTACCACATCGACCACCTGCATGAACTTGGCCAGCTTGTCTTTGATCCGCTGCTCCAGTTGCAAGTCGGTCATCTCGTCTTTCTTGATCTCAATTTTCTCGGTGAACAGCCCGACCTCGGTCACCTTGCCCAGCGCGGTCAGCGCTTTGAGCCTAATACTGGCGCTGGGGTTCTTGGTTTCCTCGACGAGCTGGGCTACGCAGTAGCCGCGCAGTTGCTGCGCCTGATGGACAAACTCCCAGTCGTAGGCTGTCAGCATCCCCACCAAATGCTGCACCGCAGCAGGGGCTTTGATCTGGCTGATGGAGTCTTTTGTCAGTTCTGCGGGTTGGTTGGTGACAATATTGGTGAACGCCTTGCGGGCAAAGTCGGCTTGGGCCTTGTCTACTGCGGTGTCTTCGTCCACGGCCCCCAGACTTTTGAGCCAGTTGCTTGTTTCGACTTGAGCGTCAACAGTATCCGCCACCCCTGCTTTGTACAGCGGGGTAAAGTCGATGGCCGAGTCCACCTCTGGGTCAAAATCTATCAAATGTTCCAACATGCGTAAGCCCTTGCAGCCTCGTTGCGCCTAGTATATACTCGATTTCGGTGATTGCGCAACCAGTTGTGCATTTGCTTCTCCTTGAGTGGGTTAACTCCCCTCCTTCAGACCCCCGGTGTTATGCCCGGGGGTTTTTTTCATTGGGGTTGTCTAGCGTTTGACAGGGTTTTTCTTGGATTTTCCTAGAAATTTTTAGGTTTGGTGTTGGATTTTCGAGGGTGGGGGGTTTTGTAGCTTTTGGGCTACAGGGTTGTTTGGGATTTTTGTAGTTTTGATTTGCGGGTGCAAAACACTGTTCATGGCGGCATGGTCAGACCACGGCCAAAAGGGGTTCCGGGGGTGCGGTGGGGTCGCCGAAAAGGGTCAGAATGACCCGAATATACCCCCATTTGAGACAATAGAGGCATCGGTTAGGGGTTGGCCCTATCCGATATTTAACCTTTACTCATTGGAGAAAATTATGTCAAACAAAGCTCAAGCATTCGCTGTTCTCAACGCATTCGCCGATTCCCGCGTGGCCCTCATTGAGGGTATGCGCAAGGCCGGTTACGCGACTGTGGAGGAATGCAAACCCGTGGTAATCGAATGGGCCTGCGCCAAGACGGGCGCGGAATTCCGCGAGACCAAAGGCGGCAAGATTGTGCTGGTCAGCGACCATGCGCGCTACGAGGCAGCCAAAACCACTGTGCGTGACGTGATGCTGATGATCCAAGGCACGACTCGCCATGCGGTAAGCGCACGCAAGGAGAAAGACCCTATCGCGGAGCTGGCCGCGAAGCTGGCCAAGTTGAGCGCAGCCGACCAGCGCAAGGTTTTGAAGCTGGCAGGTCTGTGATTCGGGTCAGCCTGACCCGATTTTTCCGCGTCAGACCCTGAGGGCGGGGCTGGCGCGTTGTTCCCTTTGTTGTCCAACCAAACCCAACGTTATGCAAAATCCGCATAACCCTCAGTCCATTTTGTGACTGCTCAGTCACTTTTTAACTTTAGGAGTTCATCATGCGTAAATTACTCAATGCCTACAAAACCCTGCCCTCGCCCACAAACCGCGCCAAGCTGCAAACCTACCTGAATAAGCACATGATGGCGGTTTGCTTAGCCACGCCCGAAGAAATAGCCTTCCTCAAAGCCCACGACTTCACCATCTAAGGAGCACACCATGAAATACAACAAGCAAACCACCATCCATTACCGCGACAAGCTGCGCCTACTGCGCGACGAGTTCGCCGAGCGTGCAGCCGCCAATGAAAGACGTAGGCTTGCCCTACTAGCAGCCGAGCGCTGTGCCATGATTGAGATTAGCCGCGACTGGCGACATGGCGTGAAGCCCCTGAGAAAAGGGTCAGCCTGACCCGAATGTGGTAAAAAAACAACAAAAAAATTAGTGTCCGAGATTACCGCAGCTGGACAAAAACCCCGACACAAATTTAGCGTTACAAATCAACGACTTAGCTAACCCCCGTCCTCCCTATATATATATATATCTAATTAAAAGAGTTTTATATATATGTCCCCATAAGTTGGACGAACTTTGTTTGCTTTACTTTGGGTGCTTTTCATTCCCAAAACAGACAGATACCCCGACACAAACAACCTAAGCCCTTGATTCATAACGCAAAAACAATGTCGCCGTTTTTGTCCCGATGCGGAAACCTCGGACACTTTTGTATAATCTCGGACAGTTTTTGTCTAACCGCGGTAACTTTCTTTGTATAATCTCGGAACCCCCAACCAAGGAAACCAATGGCTTACCTCTACCCACACCTCATGAAGCTCACCGCAAACGAGCTGCACAACCACCTAAGCAAGCGCAAGCTACC
>JGI24890J29729_1000309_pt1 | contig 34668 bp, 55 predicted proteins | sample FreactcultureFD7_FD_29729 | JGI IMG/M metagenome (IMG submission 29729)
CCCCGCCACTGTGGTTTGAACTTCATTGAATGTATTGGCGCTATCACCACAATAAACAATGTCTGATGGGTCTAATGTTGATTTTAATGTAAAATTTTCTAGTCTTACGTTAGCCATTTTAAATCCTGTTTTAGTTTGTTGTAACAGTACATGATCGAGCAACCAATGTCGCTTTTGCAGCCAATCCTGTAGCGCTTGGTGCTGAGGAGGTTCCGCCTGATAGATTGATAGTTTTGCTGCTATAGGCTGTGGTTCCACCTGTGCCATCTAGGGCTGCTAGTGATACTAGAATGCCGTCAACGCTGGCTTGATTAAGTTTCGCACCAGTTAACGTAAAGTTTCCCCCCACTGTTTTTAAAGTAGAACCTAAGGAGAATGTAACCATGTTTGCGGCGGTGAACGTAACCGCGCCACCAAATGTGATGATCGCTGGGAAGTTAAGAGTTGCTAAAGCTGCAAATGATGCTGTAACCGCACCTGTTACCGTGGCAAGATTGGTAAAAGTTGCTGTTGTAACTAAGGCCATGGTTGTTGACCATGTTGAACCCATAGTAACCAAAGCAGGCAGACTTAGTGTGGTTAAAGTCGCAGCAGTTAACCCAAAGGCTCCGGTGATTGTTGTCAAGTTAGTTAGGGTTAATGTGGTTAATGCCGCAAGTGTTGGGCTGAAAGTGGTACCAATATTAACCAATGACGACATACTTAATGTAGCAATCAATGTTCCAACTGGCGTTAACGCAGTACCAATCGTCGTTAATGCATTGGCCGTTATGGATGTACCAGATGCCATATTAGGTGCGAATGAAGCCCCGCATGTTACCAGTGCAGGTAAACTTAATGCCACTAAAGAAGCAAGAACGGGTGCAAAATTTCCTGTAGCGGTATGGAGACTTGTTAAAGTAAGTGTTGTCAAAGATGCAAATGTTGCAGTGGTTGCGGCTGCGATTGAATATAAATTTGGTGCAGAAAATGAAGTGATTGAACTTGCTGTCATTCCGAAACTGCCATTCATCACTTTTAGCAATGGAAAGCTCAATGACGTTAAAGAGTTGAGAGTTATATTTGCGCTGGGCATAGCCACTAAGACAGGGAAACTTAAGGATGTTAATGTGGCTGGAAGACCAGTTATGGATCCTAAAATAGATTGCAGCGCAGGAAATGATAATGACGTCATCACATTGCTACCAATAAAAACACCCCCTGATATGGTTATCAGGCTTCCTGCTGTGAAAGTGGTCAAATTATCATATTGAATTGAAATATTATCTATGGAGATAAGCGATCCAAGATTTAGAGTTGTAATATTCGGCTCGTAATTAGTGGAACTCATGACGCTCAATCCCGCAAGGCCATTGGTTGCTGTGCCATTTGGGGCAATTAAACTACTATTAAATGTAGAATATAAAAAAGGCGTGTAAGCAGTGCCTACAATGGATATTCCAGATACTCCAAGAGAAGATATTGCAGAATTAATTAATATAAACCCCGACAAAGCATCAGAATAAATAAACTGATAAATCCCATTTAAAATAATCTCACCCCCACTCAACGCCGCACCATTAGACAGCAAAATAGGGTGTGTAATGCCGTTAACTGTCAATGTAGATGCGCCGGTATTGGCATGGATGGCCGACATAATTACTTCAAATCCACTTAGAATACTGGAAATTTGAGCTGGTAGTATATTAGCTATATAAGCATTGGCAACGCCAGTATCTAAGGCATAATTATAACCATTGGCTTGAACCTCAAATGTATTTGCAGTCGATATACTAGGATTAACAAGCTGAAACACGTTGTCTGCCAAGTTATAGATGCACAGGTATTCTGTTGCCGTGGTAATGTCATTAGGCGCTAAACCACCTGACCAGCAAACGATGGTTACTGGAGTTAATCCATTTACTGATAAAGTAGGCGCTTCAATTGTGTTACTTTTGCTTCCTGAATAAAAAGTAACGATCATACCATCCGTTAAAGACGTAACAGCAGGAGTCAAAGTGACTGTAAACGCATTGCTAGAGCCGCCAAGTGCTGCAAAGTTAAAGGCGCTTTTTTGTACTTGCGCTTGCTTTGCATATAGATTGTTCATTGAAGCACCGCTAATTGCAGCGTCATTACCTGCTGCGTAGGGTGATTGTGAAATATAAAGCAAATCAGTAGGTAAAATGGTAGTGACGGGATTAGCGTCATATATCTGTTTAAGCGTCTTTGACATGATGAATCCTCAAGCGAGTATTAAATACTCATTGTCTGTGAGTAAAATGGGTGTGCCATCGGTTAATAATAAATAACCTATTTCTGGTGGAGTAATAGCACTTAATTCATAAATCAAAATAGGCGGCGTATGAATCAACCACCATGAGTAATTCATCATGACAAGTCCTTATGGAATGTTTGTTGAACCGTATACCAAACCTGTCGCTGTAGTCGTTCTTAGCGTCCCATTGACTGTGGCACTTGTCAAAATCCGCTTGGCAGCAATAGGATAAATTCCCCCAGCAATGGCACCAGGCAACCATTGAGGTATTTCATTGCTATTCATGTAAACAATATCGCCCGCTGTTCCTGAAACATAAATATAAATGGATGGTTTAGGAAAGTTTGTATCTATCGTTGCATAATCAGAATAACCAAACGCAAAACCCCAACTAATCATTTTATACTCGCTTATTGATCAAGATAGATAACATCATATGCCACTTCAGAAATTAAATCACTATCCAAAGCAAGCACCAAAGTCTGATAAGATTTTACCCCATGAGAAGACCAGTCATGAACTGGATTATCTTTAAACTTACCCATTTTATCATCATACGTCTTTTCATAATGCGATATACAATCAATCAAACGCTGAGTATTTTCTTCATTAAAGGTGGTCATGTAGAGCTTTTGGCGGATGGCCTCAATCGCCACTTTGTGCGAGCTGGGACGCTTAACAATAATGCCCTGTTCTCCCATCTCAAATAAATAATCCTGAGTATTTTTAAGGCCGTCATTAAAGTTTCTATTGGCTCCGTCATGAGGCACAAAATGTGTTCTAAAGGTCAGATTGCGTGCATTACAAAAACGTCTTATCTCATCCACATAAAATGATAAAGCTCTATTATTGTTTTCTATATACCCAATAATAGATGGCCAAAGTTTCCCAGCTCGGCTTTCAAATTGGGCAAGTGTAATAGCTGTATAATCAGAAACGCCAATATCATAAAAAGCATACACGCCTTTATTCGGTAAATAGTGACCTTTAGCAATTCGTTCTGACTTATGAATTTCATTAATCGCCATAGCAAAATATTTGGTTTCTTCATTTATCTGTACGTTCCCATAGTATTCTTGCTGAATAAGGTATTCAGGCATCCCTGCTCGCCTGTCTTCATCTACATCGGCATCAGTGATATAGGGTTTCCCATCTTCATCTACTAACGTATTAATGTTCTCTTCTCGACAAAACCAGAGAGGATCTTTTTCATTCTTCTTTAACATCCAGTAAAAATGATTCATACCGTCATAAGTGGATTGACCAAACAACCAACCCCCATTCTGACGCAATACAGGCATCATGGTATAAAGCACTTTCGGATCGCTAAATGCCAACTCAGCAAATACAATCCCACGTGGATTCGTACCCCTAAGTTTATCAGGGTCAATATCGCATCCAACAACCCATATAAGGCTGCCATTGGTTAAATGAATGGTCATGTCCGCATCATTGGGTTTTCGTGCCAGCAATCGCTTGGGAATCATTTCTATGAACTTAATGCTGTTGCCAGTACTCAAATCCAGCATAGCCCCTTCCCACAATATTTTGCGTGCGCGAACATTCGTTGGGTATGCCATGATGTACATGCCTGGTGAACTGATGGCGCAATCTATAACAATATTCCAAGTCGTAACCTCTTTGCCCGCACGGCGTGGCCATTGCACGATTAAACGCTTGGAAACATTATTGATTAAGGTATCACGCGCTTCAAGTTGATAGGGTCTGAAATTAACGTAAGGAATTCTGATGGCATAACCATCTTGCCAGTTTACATGTAAATTGTTCTGTGCATCCCTTGTTAATTCGTAGGAACTCATTGAACGTGTAGAATACACGCTCAATGCCTTATCCCGCATGGCTTTTGCTTCTTGTAAAACACCCATTATGTTAAGTCTTAATAATTTCAGTAACAATATAAGCCGATTGTACAATATTAAATGGTGACGGTGTGGCCGCACCTGTTGAACCTGTACTGGCAGCCGACTGGGGATTAACCAAGTTTGCGGCTCCTCCTGATGTTGCTCCAATTCCTGGCAATGTTGTTTGAAGATATGTATGAGTATGTGCAGGAATTTGACTAATATCGGTTAAAGCCTCGGTTTCACTACCACCCGTATTTCCTACGACATTACCAATGGTCGCTGTTCCAGAGCCACCCACACCCATAGCTACGCGCCGTCTTGTATCAGGCACTTTAAAATTTGCACCCGATCCGCCCCATAGATAACCAATTGCAGCAAATAATGCAGGATAAGTAGCCGTTGCATAAGTGCTGCCATCACACAACAAATAACCGGTTGGCGCTACAGTTCCATAAAATTTGATGCCACTTCCTGCTGGTAATGCTTGATCAACCGCTGTGGTTAACAAAGCCAATTGAGCTGCCACAGTCGTGGGAACCATATTATATGTATCATAATAACCAACTAATGCCGCTCCATTCGTTACCGGTTGTTCATTTGCTAATTCAGACCGTAATGTTGATGTATCAGCCGATTGCTCCAATGTTGCTGCTATGACACCATTTGATGACCCATACCATACCTGACCAGCTGCCAATACAGGAATTTGAACATTAGCCGCAATCGTACTGTCAGGCAAATAAGAGTTGATAATGTAGGATAAATTTCGTTCTAATGTGTAAGATTTATTCTGCTGGGATATCAAAAGCAGTTTATCAAGAGCCGCATCAAGCGTTATACCAGAAAAATTTACCGCATTAGCAAACTCAACATCCAATGATGCAGATACATTGCGTACAATTGTTACAATATAACCCGATGGTGGTATATGACCGCCTAAAAAAGTAATGTTTCCGCCCGTAGTCGGATCGGGAATATTCGGTGTATATGTATATGCCACATTCCATTCATTAATATCTGTAGCAGGAACTGGCGGAGATGCCGCCGCCTGCGTGAACACATCCAAATCAGGCGTGCCATCTACTTCAATCGGTGTATAAAAAGGAACAACATACTGGGTTGTTATTCCATCAGCCACATATTGAACAATTGTATTTTGCTGCGGTAAATCTGACATGGTATATCCTTAAAAAAGTGAATGTTGGCCTGGTTCAACATAGGGTTTATTGCCAAGGAAAGCGTCAACAAATGGCGATATACCAGGTAGTGTTGCCATTGGGTTGGCTACATTAATAAACTCCTTGGCAGCAGCCTGAGCGCCCTTTAAATCACCGTTAGCTAATGATAAAGCCGTACTCAACGGATCGTAAACAAATTTCCATTGAGGCGTACCAAAGAAAGACCCCAATGCTGTCTTGGATGTTGAATTTCCATTCATGATAGAATTGAATATACCAAATCCACCCGATGATAATTTAAGGAAAAACTTCGCTTGCTCACCTCGGCTCATTTTGGTTGGATCGGGCGGTGTCTGTCCCTTACCAAGCGACACAAGCACCTCAGACAATGAAGCCAGCATGATAGTGCCTAACATCTGATTCAAGGCATACATTGCCTTTCCCTGATAACTATCAAAGTCTTGAAACCCTCCAGCCCATACACGCCTAAAGTTTTGAATGGGATATGCTTTAAATTGGGCAAACATCCGCCATAGCACACCACCAATCGTACCAGCTTTAAAGTTACCAGTCGTACACATATTCGTATAAGCCGTAGGATTCAACACTGAAAATTCTTGTGCCGTATCAAACATGGCAAATGCTTTTCTGAATAAATGTGAACGGTACATGGATAATGGGATATTTTGATCGCCCGCATTCCATAAATCCTTTATCTCATCTTCTGATAATCGCTTCACATTATCCGTTGAAAAAAGATTCTTTTCAGTTTTAGAACGCAATGCATCCCATTCTTTAGGTGTGATATCAAATCGATTTAAATAAGATTGCTGTTGAGTATGCAATGCATCAAATGACTTGGATGATAACTTCCCATAGCCTTTCATGATTGGATCCATAGCACTCAATCGAGTACCCCTATCAAGTGCATGCAGTCCTACAGTGGTAAAAAACTTATTGGATAATTTATTTAATGTGGTGCCCATACCACTAATATCAGAAAATCGAGAAATAGTGCCTGAATGAACATTCAGTGATGAATTCATCATTTTCGCTATTTCAATTCTACTTTCGCTGCTAGGAAGTCTATCAAACATATTTACAAATGAATTGATGTAGGTTTTCCAGTACCCCAATCCTGCCCTCATTGAGAAAGCCGCTATGTTAGACGTATCTGTGATTGAAAGGGCTGCAATGCCTCCCAAACGCGCCATAGAGGTCAATGCGCCTACACTCGCCTGAATATTGGCTAGCGTTGAATTAAATGCGCCTTTACTGGCACCCATTAAATTATTAAATAAAGCATCCGTGATATTATGTGCACCCTTTTCAAGTACCGTTCCAGACTCTTTTGCCACTTGAATATGCCGCATTTCCAAATACATTTGTTGAGGATTAGTTCCAAATATTTCTGCAATCCCTGCTTGCTGAGCTGAGGTACTGATATCCTGAAACCATGCTTGATGCAAGTTGCCTTGACCATAAGCCTTATTGGCCATTCCCCAGCTTTTCCAATCTTTGTAAATGTAGAACATGTGACGTGAACGTTCTATCATCTGAGCATCACGTGATATAGCGGAACGGGTAAATAGTGGACCATTTCCCTCAATGATATTGTCATACGTATTGCCTATCATTTCATCAACAATGGCATGATTGATATTTCCATCAATATCAGCGGCTTTTGTGTGTCCAAATGTGGCTTCAATATCAATAAGAGCTTTGTGCATCGGTATCCATGCCTCACGTCCTATCTTTGACATTAACGATTGATCATACATGGCTTTAAAATAGCGGTCTTTGTGCATGGCTGCTGGTGCCATAGCATCCGATTGAATAAGTTTTGCATTACGTGTGAGGGTATATTCTCGCAATGAATCACCCATTTTTTGTATTTCCGGATCGTGATGCCCTTGACCATCAGCTACGGCATAAACACTATCGTCAATATTCCCCTCTTCAAGAGCATTCAAATTCTCTTTCGTGAATGTACCAAACGCCTCATTATGCAATTCCTGCCTTACCGCATTCACAGCCGTTTCAGCATTATAAGCAGTATTGGTCGATGTCTTTTCGATAAAGGACTGAGGCTTAATCCCTTTGGCCATGATTGATTTTATTTCATCATGCTTGCCAATGTTTCTTGCAGCACTGGCCGAGTCATTTAATAAAGATTCCAACTGCTCGGCATTAATTTCCTTGATGGCGGCTTTTCTAGCAAAAGGAACGCCGTCCTTTTGAAGTTGTTTAGCACGCCGTGAAACGTTCTTAATGTACTGTTCCAGTTCTTTGTCAGTAAACAGGTTCAATGCCTGCCGAGCTGTTGCGATACAATCTTTTTTAATGGTCATTATTCACCAAATTGACAAGTTATTAAATCGGACAGGGCTTGCTCACTGGCACTAAACTGCTTGAATTTCATTTCAGACGCTTCAAATTGCTCTTTCGCAAAGTCCAAATCTGATGATTTTACCTTTTGAGTGGATGACTCATCAAAGATAACCTCCGGCGTTACCATTTTTTCATCAATAGCAAGTCCAGCTCTAACTCCTGACTCATCAAACCGCTTAACGATTGGGACGGCCTTCTCAATTCGACTGTGAAGATATCTTTTAACACTATCAGGGTGAGCAAGACGCGAAGCACTAACATCAACCATGTCAGTGAATTTTTTAAGGATTTCATTAAGCGCTTTTTGTTTCGCATTAATAAACTCCATATGAATCCTATCTAATAACACTTTAGCCTCTGGCCATACTTGTGACAAGTCTTCAAGGCGGTGATAATCTGTACTATTTTTAAAATCATTAATTAATTTACTTTCAGGCATTAATTCATTACGCAAATGCATTAATTCATCGGCAGGATGCATTAGTTTAATATCTTTCTCTAATGCTTTTAGTTCAAGATGGCGACCCGCCTGAAATTCACGCTCATATTTTGCCGTGCTTCTGCTTTCAATTTTTTTGATTCGTTCATGTAACTTTAATTTACGCCTAATATTTGATGGCAATGTATAAGGAACCGCTTGGCCATGAAAAACACCAATTTTCTTTAAATGCTGTAAAATATTTTGTTGTGAAAAAATCAATTTCTTTTTAATGCCTTTGGGCAATAGACGACTTAAACTTAAATCAAATGCCTTTAAATCATCACTATTCTTAGCAATCTTTAACCCTAAATTGTGTGCATAGCCTTGAATGGCTGCCAATAAAGCCGGTTGGTTACGCAGGTTTGATGCATTGTTGCCGAGTGCTGTATGAATGATATAGGTGGAAAGGAGCTGATTTTCTTCCTCGCTGAAATTGGTAATGCCTTGGTCGAACAATGCGCTCTTTAAATTCTGAACATTGTCTCGCCCTATGATCTCATGCCAAACCTTACCCGTTGCGCGGTCATAAGGAATTTGTAAGGATTTCAATATTTCCAATCCACCCTCATGAACTTTGGTCATGTCATTGGGGTTTTCAAGGTATTCCAAGTACCATTCATGCATGGCTGGTGTGATATGCCCTAGTTCTTCAGCTTGCTGCAAATGGTCTTGTAACTCTGATACCTGAGCCTGTCTTTCAGCCTGCTGTGCTTTGGTTTCACCCTCTTTTATTGCATTGGCTGCCAGCACTTCGTCATGCTGCTTGAATAGACGGGTCAATTCAGCGTCCAAGGCTTTGCTTTCGGCTTTGGCTGCACGATGTGCTATAACTCCTCTAACACCCTTAAATGCAATGTAACCGGCTGCTAGCGGTGCTGCACCCAATAAGAAACCATAGTTATCAGCACCCCAGTCTTGAATGGCATGACTCGTATCAAGCGAGTTATTTATTGCATTATAATTTTCAGCAAAATGTTCAGGTATGGTAAATGTTTTATAGGAACCGTAAGCCTCTGCAAGACCTGTTCCAATAGCCGCAGCACTAACACCAGGTAAAAAATGACGGGCAGTACCTTCTGCCAATGTTTTTAATGGAACTTGTGTTCCTAGATAAGCCGATAACGCCCCTTCGCTTCCAATGCCAAGTGCTGCTTCTTCTAATCCATAACCAATCGCACCAGCCACGCCTTTTGCAGCTATACCGCCTACAAAACCAAAGGGTAGTGTAGGAATAAGTGTGCCGATGGTACTGCCCACAAAGTTTGATGCATGCTGGCCTAAACCTTGGCGCGGATCGCTTAATGTTTCATTGATATTTGCCAATAACCCAGCAGTTGCACGCCTTCCATCTTCCGTAGATTGACCTGGAAAAATATAATCTTTTAATTGTGCGACTTCTTCAAATGGTTTTACAACGGATGACGCAAATGTTTCGCCATAAGTGGGTTTAGGTGCTAATCCTGATGGTAATGCGACCTGATCTTCACCGCCTAACATTATAAACCCCCGCTTCTATAGTTCCAGAAATTTCTAGGTTTAACTTCTGGCTTATAAAGTTTCTTGAAGGCTTCGGTATCTGATTTCGCTTTTTCCCATAAACTGTTGGTATAAATCTCACTATAAGCAGGCTGACCATACTTATCAGGAACCACAAGGTTATTTGGGAATTTAACTTTAATTCTTCCGCCAGGTGAGCTGACTAATATAGGCGGTGTTGTTGTGAAAATATGATCCACTTCGGCAGGTGTGCGATACTCAAGCAGTTTATCTCGGACAACACTGATGGCATGCGAGGCTAGTACTGATTTTTCGCTGTCGTCCAAAGGCACATTCACGGAATCCATAACATAATTGAATCCTGTTGAGACTTCATACGCACGTTCCATATTGTCCTTGTAGGTTTTTATGTAGTCATCAATATGCTCAAACTTAAAATCATTGTGATCGGATGCTACTTTTTTAATATAACGCATAGCTTGGTCAATCTTAGCTGATGCCAAAGCACCACCATTGGGCTGACGACTCAAGTAACCATTAATAGTTGTTAGTTCGGCTGATAACCTACCTGATAATTTTTTGTCAGAAAACCCTTCTTTATCCGTTGCCAATTGAAGAAACTTCTCTTGACTATCTTTTTTACCTGGTTTCTCACCCAAGGCATCCACTTGCTGTGATGCCATGAGTGTTTCAAGAAAACCCTGATCGGCTTTATTTGTTAAATTTCCGATCTCATACACAGTTAATCGTTTGCGTGGATTTTCGGGGAAAGCATTCATGGCATACATGCGATTCTTGGCGTTTAAAACCTGAATGTTGTTAATGGCTGCATTGATGTTTCCATCCTTGTTAAACCCGTTCTGAATGGGTGTAATCATGGGTAACGGAATGGGTTGGCGCAAATGGTCTGGATAATTCATCCCAATACCCACCATGGCGGATTTTGTAATGGAATCATTCAGGTTTTCAATGGATTGAATACCCTTTTGGGTAGCAACTTCCTGTTCTGTTCCAAAAGGCGTGCTCGCGTCAATGACGGCCTGTCTTTGTACATAATCATTGTGTATTCGAGCACCTTCGGGCGTGCCTGCAATCCAATTCTGATAAGCACCAGGTTGCTCAGCATTCACAAAAAAATTATTTAATCGATTTTTATATCCAGTTTCAGATGCACTTAATTTTTCTTTCTTCTTCAATTCTGCAAGTTTAGATTGCAATTCAGTCCATGACCTACCCGAATTAATGTCACCTGTAGCACGTGCAGCACCCACACCATAATTCATGACCTTATCAAGTTCCGCCACACTCTTTATAGCAATTAAATCGCGTGGCGATACTCGCTCACCATTGGCAATACGAGATTCAATATCGGCACTCGTTAAATGGCCAAAATGATGATCGGCAATCATGGCCGTATCTTGGTTCATTGGCAAATGCGCATTACTTAATGGGATTTGTCCAGGTTCCGTAGCATGCGCCGCACTTAAATCAGATGCGGTTAATATGCCAGCATGCATGCCTTCGAGCAATTCATGCTGAAACTCTAATTCCTTCGTAAACTGTTTATGAATGTTTGCGCCTTCAACGGCTGTAATAATACCTGCACGTACCTGTCCAGCAATCGCTTCATATTGTGCGTGGATTAATATGTCTGCTTTTTCAGGGTTATTAGCTAAATCTGTTCGTATAGATTGAAGTGTATCGCCTAATGATGAAAGAGCGGCGTATTTAGCCTGAGAACGCCCCAAAGTAATGGCCGTTTGAGCTGCTGAAAAGTTTAATCCACGCATTGCGCCTTGAGCCATAGAATCAAGATTTAACTTATCAGCTTTATTTAATGATGCCAGTGATTTTATCTTAGCAATTGTCTGCTCAGCATTTTTGGCGATTGCTTCGGCATGCCCTGGGCTTTTTAGAATCTCAAGTTTACTTTGCGATTCTACGTCTTGAAGCATTCCATGGGTTTGCAATAAGTTAGCCTTTGATGCTTCGTTGGCATAGTCTGTAGCCTTGGCAAAAGACCGCTCTGCAATGCTTCCCAATGTCTGGGCAATGTTATTTTGTCCTTTAGCGAGTGAATTACCTGCAACAGGATTAATAATAGGATTTTTATCCGTCAGTTGCGTGATTTCATTGGCCATTAGATATCCTCAACTTGGGGTAATTTGCCTTTTGTTGGCATTGCATTGCCTAATTGTAACGCTGTAAATGCGAGATTAGCCGCATCTCCAAACAATTGAGCATGCAATGTGGATTTCACATTTTGACGTTCTATATTTAGGCTTTGCTCCGCTATCGATTGCTCAGTATTTTGATTCGATTGTTTCTTGCCTGCGATATTAAATGTTTCGCGCTGAATAGCATTAAAACTGGGCGAATCAAATGAAACACCTCTAGTACTTAACTGCGCCGCCTGCTTACTTAACATCTGATCGGTCAATGCCAAGTTAGCCATGGTCTTTTGTTGGTATTGTAATTGCAATAATTTTGACTGTTGATTGATAGCTGACAAATTAGATTGTTCCGCCTGTTTTTCAGCACTCATTTTACCAACAGTTGCACCAGCGGCAATCGCTACTAATCCAATGGTTGCGGTTTCTACTCCCATGGTCACTCCTAAATGACAGCACTATCTATTTGATACCCAATGGACAATATTTGTAAATCAAATGGTGATGATTGAGTGATCACAATTGAGTCCGGATCGAAACGCGCATACCCTGAAACAGGATTAAAAATAGCTGTGTCCGTTCTTGGAATCAATGGCAAACCTAATTGGATATCATGAAAGTTTTGATATTGAACCAATTTACCATTAATGTAAAAGTTTAACGATAAATAATAATCAATGTAAATTCGGTTAATCTGTTTTTCAAACGGTGCTGATGTTGCACTGGTGAATGGGTACATAGGTTTAATTTCAACATCATAAAGCAATCCGATCTGAACTTCCCCCTGCTTCATTAAAGGATTGGCAACAGTAATAATGCCATTTACCACCAACCATTGGCCATAATCTTGTTTTTGATAAACTACCTGAACAGCATATCCATTGAATCGTTCCAGACCCTCTATAACACCAGTATTGGCCATATAATAATTTTCTGAACTATCAATATAAGTTTCACTCTCAAAGCGCTCTATTGTATAGGTTTGCGTTAAATCATAATATTTTAATATATATACATAATTATTAACTGAACATATATCAATCAATGTCACATCATTTTTAAAAACAATTGGCGTGAGTGCCGCTAACCTTATCTCAGTAGCAAATTGAAAAGTGGTTATTGTGTTATCGCTATTATTTAATAAATAAATAAAATTATCCTGTGATATGTCTGTACCTCGCAATAATGCGCGACTTTCTGGGTTTTTCATTAAATGCTGACTGGCTGGTGCCACATTGGTTGATTGATACGCTAATCCAACGCCTGTGAACCGATAATTAATCATTGATTTACCAGTTTTTTGTACAAAATAAGAGTCATTTAGATATGTTTGCGGTTTTAATATGGTTGATGAACCATAAGAGGATTGCTGACGTATAGAAAATGTACTTGGTGTCAAACCTACGTCTTCATTTTGAGGACACGCAAATTCATAATTAGAGCAAAATAATTCAAGCTGCTTGCCTCCATTCATCCATAACAATGCCCCGCTATTGGTCTGGCCTATCGTGTAAATAATGGCATCTGTATCGCGTCCTGTCCCTACATCAAATGATATAGGTTGATTAAGGCGCGAACCAAATATTGTATTAGATAATAAAGCCGTACTTCCAAACCATAACCTATTCTGAAAATACAATGTTTTTGATGGATAACCTAATCCATATGGATTTCCTAGCGCACTTACCCATGACGGTTGTCGTATAGAATATTGTGAACCTACTGTAGATGCTCCCGAAATAATAAAAGCTATTTGTATTAATGCAGTAAATGTAACTGTAGTGGTTGTTTGAGAAACGGAAGTAATAATTGCATACCCAATAGGAGATAATTCACTTTGTCCACCCCCGATAATCTGCCCACCAATCCATGCATTGGTAAATACAGGAATTCCTGCACCATAGGGCATATTAGTAAATACTGCCGTCAATGTCTCGCCACTTAATCCCGTTCCTGTTCCTGATGAAGATAGTGCAACTGTTGTATTATTGTAATTAATTTGATTAAAATCATAAGCGGGTAACGGGTAAATATCCAGATATTCAAATGAAAAATGCAGCGGACTATAACTATCAATAAATATTCTACCAGGTGGATAGTTTGGGGATGTTAAAACAAGCGTATCATTATCTTCGGTGTAATCTAATCCAAATAAATCACTCGCCTCATAATCAACTGGAATGACCTGAATTAACCTTACTGAATCTTCATCAATAACTACAGAGTCACCTGTATATATGACAACTTGATTTTCGTTATAATCAACAACATTGGCCGAACCCGTTGGAGTCGTTAGAATATAAAAATATTTGCTAGCACCCAATACAATATAATAATTACCGTATTTATCTACAAATTCATACATGACAGACGTGGGTGATGCTAATGAAGATACATTGGAGTACATGACAGTGCCTTTGCGCTTCTTGGCAAGACCTGTCGTACCTACTTCAATGTTTAATAAACTTTGGGCGGCTGTCAGATATTCTTCAACATCAGTGCGCTTCCAAGTTATTTCACTTACTTCACCCGCTAGAAATGATGTTTGTCTAATCATTTTTGACATATTATATACCAACTATACAAAAGTAATACGATTAAAATCATTATACGGGGTTGCGAAATGAGGATTTAACATGTTGTCTTGAACTTCTGCCTTAGCAATCATTTTTTCATATTCTTTTTCAAGGTAAGTCGTCAATTGAATATTATTTGTCAATGTGGGAGCAAGTTTTGCTGCTGCATAAAGTACAAGCGCACGAGAAAACAAAGGTGTATATATTTCCGGTAATGCTTGATTGACAATATAGTAATAAGCGATTGGTTTTATCTGCGCCAGTAGATACCCATCAGCAAATTCATATACAGGCCATTGAGAACCTGTTGCTTCAAATTTAAAGAAACGCCCGAAATCCGTAGGAACTTGGTACGTATACTCATAATCTGGGCTAAAATTAAAAGTTAATGGCGTATTATCTGCAATAAATTTAACAAGGAACGACCAGTTGGCCACTAAATATAATTCAGGAACTAACTCAAATAATTTATTCGATACTTGCTGTGCATCAGGACTTTCAGTGATAGATGATACGGATGGTCTGCCCAACTCGGATAACGTTCTATTAACTAACTGTAGTTGAGTGGGCATGACAGTCCTTGAATAGGTAGAGCAGGATTTTAACCCCGCTCTGGATTAACTAGATAACTTCAAAGCCAAATATCAATGTACCATTGAGCGCAGTGCCTGCAACGTTATTGTTATAAAGACTAAGTGTAGCTGAACCATTGCCTGGGATTGCACGCAACTCAATACCGCGAGTCGTGTTTGTTCCACCCATTAACTGCAAATTCACAATAGATGTGGTTGCAATTCGTGAGTTAGTCAATGTAAAGGCATACGCTGCTGCTGCTGCGGTTGTCAGTGCCTCAGTAGTAATTACCCCTGCCTGATGATTGATAGTTGCTGCACCCGCTGTACTGGTGGCAGTTCCTCTATCCATAACAATAGAACCTGTCATGGTTCCACCAGCCAATGGTAAGCCGCCCAAGTTAGCTAATGAAGTCGATGCACTTTGTACGTCTGAAAGGTTATTAGCCGATATCAAAGCATTTGATGCATTTGTGGTTTCATTTACTGGGGTTGCTTGGTAATTGAAAATTGATACACCAGGATCGCCACTCGACAAAATAGTGATCGTGCTCGCACTGGCAGTAATTTTTTGAATATTTACCGCATTTGCAGACGTAGCCCATTTGCCAACAATGTCACTAGTTGCTGTGATGTTCGCATCAGTAATGGTTGTTGTTGCACTGCCGCCCGCATTTGAATAAGTTGCTACATAAAGCCCCAAATTCGTTAAAGCAGTAGATGCCACAAAACTAACATAACCAATGACCGAAACACCTGGATCGCCACTGCACAAAATAGTTACCGTTCCAGCTGCCACTGTAACCTTTTCAATGATAACCGCATTTACCGAACTGATAATGCTTGCATTTACTTCCATTGCCGTTGTGATCAATGCATCAGTAATTACAATCGTAGCCGAACCGCCAGCATTGCTATATCGCGCTACATTAACACCAATATCAGCCAACAATATTGAAGGGGTAAATGCAATATAGGTCAATGTTGATGCACCTGGATCTCCCGAAGACAACACGGTGAATGTACCAATGCCAGGTGTTACTTTCTCAATTGAAACCGCATTAGCACTGGCTTGCCAAGCGGCCAAAATAACCATGTTAGGGTTAATTTGAGAATCAGTAACAGTAGTTGTTGCACTTCCACCTGCATTGGTATATCGAGTTGAACGAACCCCATAAGCACCTATACCTGTCACTGTAGAAGCTGATTGAACCAGATTCCAGTTCAAGGCAATAGGATCGAAATTAACGCGAAATGTAGCCGTTAAAGCTGCTTCACCTACATCAAGTGGGAATACACTGGTATCAGAATAATTAACATAAAGAATATCATTTAATTTGAATTTTTGTTTTAAGTCATTCAAATACCCAGCAACCAATAACTGAGCCAAAGTATCTTTTGTACTGGCAACAAAAATATTAGGTGCTGTACTGATATTCGCTTCCGTTACTATCGCAAGCGTTTCAAAATTAGACATGATTGCTCCTTATGCGTTAGCAACGTAGGGGTTAGCAGTTTCAATCAATGCAATACCGTTATACTGAATAACGTTCGCACCTGACGTCAGTACGGTCAACAATTCCCAACGGTCATTTTGTGGCACCCAAGTAATACTGGTTGACACGTCACGGTTGAAAATCTGTACCATGGAGTCCATATGAACCAGCGGGGTAAGGTAAGTATCAACACCCATAGCCGTTGTAAATGGAATCGTATTGATACCGTTAGCACCTAATGTTCTGATGTCAACGCCAAGGTATGAAGACAGTTTATTATCAACCAGTGGACGTACATCATTGTAAAATATGTTAACGACACGATCATCATTCAACATAGATTGTTTGGTAATCGCTGGCAACCAAAGAGAACATGAGTTATTCATCACGTTCACGCCCTGATTTTCAAGATAAGACAATGCTTGCGCCATCTTGCCTTCATTCATACCGGTATTCACACCCACTGTACTGTCAACAGTGAAAATAGTGCTGAATCCAATAGAGGTATATAAGGCATTAATCTTGATATAATCCACCATGCGCGCTGCTGCCAATGCATGCAATTTAGCATGATCAACAATCTTGTCATAAGCAAACAACGTTTTCTCACCACCACCGATAACTGTTTTAAGAGCATAGTTATAAGGAATGATCATAACGTTTGTAGGATTAACTGGTGTAACTGGAATATCTACAGGCGCATAGGTCTGTGATGTCATTTCAATGATGTCAGATACAGGAACGTTGGTAGCTTCACCAGTTGTTCCGTGACGTTCTTCAATCGTATCTGCCAAGTACTGACTATTTTGATATTTGATAGTGACTTCGGTATCGAATAGTTGCGACGCCGTTGCTAAGTCTATTTGATCGGCCATGAGGCAAACTCCAATAGTAAAAATAACTGTATGAATGAACATACGCCTATAGATAACTATTGGGTTACGGATTTTACCGGCCAATATTATTCGTGATCAGAATATCAAGGTTGCCAGGTTGGGCTTGAGTATTCGTGACCATTCATTTTATGGCCGATCGATTGTATAAGTCAACTGTGTTTCATTCACCTTTATGTGCCATTGCTGCTGATAATGCAATGTAACGCTTCTGTGCTTCTACTCTTGCTTTTCCTCTTGATTTAGTCATGACTTCTCTTGCTGCGAGTAAATCTTGATGCGTCACTTCATTATAACTTCCTACTGTCACGCGATTACTACCTGGAACAGTGGAGTTTAACGTTTTTGTGCGTTGATCGAGGAGTTGATCGCGCAAATCCTTATCCTTAATTGCCTCTTTTAACAATTTTTCTGCAACCTTGTCAGGATATGTCTTTGTAATGAAGTCTTGCAGTAGATTAAGATTGTCAGCACCGATTTCCTTCTTGGCATTCTCAAATGATTCCAGTTTTGACCTTACAGAGTTGGTTTGCTGTACTGCAAGCCGTTCAAATTGCGCCTGCGTTAATCCGCTTTCTTTTGCTGCCTGCTTTAATTGCAGCATGTCGTTATCGTGCAGTGTTGCGTTGGATGGAATTTGATAATCATCCGGTACATGTGTGGATTCGTCGTACTTTTTCTTTAGGTCTTCATTGTCCTGATATACCTTAGCGGCATTGTTATAGCCAACCTCCAGTTCTTCAACTGTTTTGAATTTACCAGCATATAGTTTTACATCGTCACTCATTCGGAACCTCGGTTAATTGTTTTTGAATCATTGCTTCAACTTTTTTAACGGTATTTTTAATGCCACGGATAACGGATTGACGACCGAAGTAAAATCCTAAAACGCCTGCCGTCATATTCACTTCGTCTGGTTCTTCCCAAAATAACTCATTTGTTAATTCGACGATTACCTCACGCCCTAACTCGCTTGTATAGAGCGCATAGCATTTGTACTCTTGAGGTGTGATTAATTTTGCTTCCAATAATGTATTTATCATATCGTTTCTTTCGCAGCTTCTGGGAACTGTACAGCTCCAGCGGTTGTTGATGGTGGTGCGCCCTGAACCTGTTGCTGTTGTTGGGCTGCTTCGGCCAATGTTTGTTTTAACTTATCATCAGATACAGACAGTTTAGCCGGTATATTCAGTTTTTCATTAATGAATCGATTAGCTTCAAACATGTCCGTGCTTATCATCGGCGCTGATTGACCCCAGAACTGTTGCTTGATTTGCAAGGAGGTAATGAAGTGGTTAAGGTCAGTCTGATTCTGGATGTCGTATAGTGGTGATTGGAATGCAAACTTTAATTTTGATGGCTCGAAACCTGGTATTACTTCTTTTGGCTTTAATAGCAGTCCTCTGGCGTTTAATATTTTGGCTGATGTCTCAAATATTTGTCGTGGCAATTCATTTATTAATCGGGATATGTCTGTGCTGGCTGTTCGTTGCGCTCTGTTTTCGCGCACTGATATCTCGGTTGCTGATTTGACAGGTGTTTGAATCTCTCCCAATGGGTCAACCATAAACGCCTTTTGGATCGTCTCCTGCATGTGCACTATCTGCTGGAATACGTCAGGGTATTCAGGCATCTGCAAGGCTTCCAATGGATTGCGTCCATTAGGTTGCCTAGCTATCATAGCACCTGCCCATTGTCTTACTGAGTACGGATTGAAATATGTGCCTGCATCATAGAACATCGGCGGATTGGCTTTAAAAGCCATATTCTTTCTGGAATACTCGACTATACGATTAAGATCGATAATCGTTGGCATCATATCAATACCAATTCCACGTCCTTCAGCTTCACCTGGTCGTACCCTGTCACGATAAACAATGATTTGCCTGTAATCGGAATACCTATCCCAAAGCACTGTAAAAGGGTCATCATCAAGTACAGCATAAATATAATATTCCTCTTTTCCTACCTCAACCTGACCATAGTTAACGGAATAGGTATCATTAGGATTGTCTTTTAGATTATTAAATTGAGTACCATGATAATCTGGGAACGTATCAAGAACCGCTCGCCCCGTCATTTTAGACACATACCAACAGTTTTTAATCAGGTCATCATTACAATACTCAATGTACAAAGCAACAGCGGGAATACTACGAAAATATAAAGGAACTTCATCCGAGGGACTTTCCACCCAGATAACTCCTGTTCCTCCAACCAAGTCCAAGTTACTAGAGCCAACAACGCGAGCCAAGTTAGATTCATTAAGATAAAACATAATTCTGTCATTGATCTTATCCAGTGTTAATTGACCCTTTTGTATATCAGTTTCATCATGCATGTGTGGATCTAAAACATATTTAGCCCAAACCCTATCCTTAGGCATCAACAAACCATGCAAATCATTCGCCCGCTGATAAGCTGCAATCATTGCGGTATTATCCCAGATCATATTTGTGACAGGTTTACCAGTGTCCGTATAATTGAATTTGATATTGAATGCATCACGATCAGGAATGACGTAGAAGTATAAATTTTTGTAGAGAGCAAGCCATCTATCTTTATAATAACGCGCCTCTTGAAATCTAGCATTTAATTTATGGAAATTTTCAGGTGGTTGCATTATTAACTTACTCCACTGCTAACGCTTTTGTTTGGATGCCATGACTCTTTACCCTGTGAATGTATGATATCAAGCCTTTGTTGATACAGATTCTTTTTTTTAGCTTGGATCTCTGCTTGATTCTGCGCAAATTGCTGCTCAACTAAAGCATCTGATGCGCTTTGCTGTGAGTTTTGACTGCCTGAATTTCCACCACCGAATAAACCCATGTTATCGCCTCCAATGATGCAATAATTCATAGTCATTGTCATCGTTGCATAATAGCTTAGTATAGAGATGTTGCGGGTTAAAAGTAAATCCAATATTTATTCCTGATACGTAACGGTTATATTCATTGCATGAACGTACAATATAAGGCTTCCAAGATATCTCTACCCGTTTATGTACCATCACCACAATCAATGCGGTTAATGCATTAATATGTTTTAATCCCCTGCTAAGTGATAAACAACTTTTTGCATGAATATTTCTAACATGCACACCTGTTAAATCAAACTCATGAGCCAGATATAATTCACCGTCAAATGTAATGATATTGCAATGTTTAAATGTATCTGAGAATGCTAGTCGAGATTGAATACCGCCGGAGTGATTATAGAAACAAAAAAAACATATCATTTTGAGTTTATTTCATCTTGTAAATACCAGATAGCTTTTCGTAAATCTTCTTTGCTATTTCCTTTGAAATCTGCACGCCATATATATTTTATTGCATTGCCTAAATTGAAATTAAAGTGACGTGTAATTTCAATGCATTCAATAGCGGTAATAGCTTCACAAATGCAACATATACTGTTTATATCTCTTGATGTGTAATGTTTGGGATGATTCACATTGTCCATTTGCATAACTTCCTAGTGTAAAATATCTATCACTTCTTGTGCATGTTCTATCTTTGCATGCATCAGTCGCAAGTTTCCATCTTCAATCTTGAATAAACATTGATATGAATAGTTCTTTTTCTCGAATGTAAAATCACGCGAGTACTTTTGCCACTCTTTATATACAGGACGGTCTTTAATATCGCTCCATATCATCAGCATAATTGATCGCTCTAATTCTGACATCTGGGCGAGTCGTTTAATCTTCATTATTTTTTAATTCCTGAACTTTTATTCGACTTTGCTTTTTCTTTTCGTTTGCTTTGATTTGATAGTATGAAATGGACGGTACTATTTGATACGTTTTTCCTTTGTTAGCAATCAACGCATCATTCAACGCCTGCTGTATTGCAGACGTTAAGTTATGTTTTGTTTTCATTATTGCTCGATTGGGTTTTGATCTGTTGTATTTGATGCTTTTATAACTGCTTCTTGCTGCAAAGTAAGGATCGAGTTTTGCATCCACATATGACCCTCATCAAAACGAATGAATGCTTGTTGCTTTTGAAAATCTTTTCCTTCTGTTTCATTTACTATATGCATTAATGTGGCAAATGCTTCGCGTAATTTATTTAGTTTTTCATGCAACTGGTCGACTGTAAGTATCATTTTTTTTTCTTCTTTGGTTTGACCCGACTGGGTAATTTTTTGATGCTGGGGGTTGCAGATGCAAATTCTTTTGCAATGGCTGGTTTATTTGCAAATAGATATGCAGCTTGCTTTTTTGATTTAAACGGCATTATTTTTTCATAGCCTTTTTAATCATCTTTTTATCTTTTTTCGCGTCTTTTTTCTCTGACGCCTTGATTTTCTTGTCCATCATTTTTGCTTCTGCTTTAGCTTTCATTTTTGCGCCTTGAAGTAAGTATCAATTAAATCATATAACACATTTTCATCAATTAAAAATGATTCACTCTCTCGATTTGTGATCCAATACTTCCCATTATTGATTTCTGTCATATTAGGCCGGTATTGGATGATATAGGATTGTGAACTTTGATGATCTTTATATACTTTTAAATACATTATTTAGCTGGAATTGTTGGCTGGGCTATTGTTTCAATTTTACCCTTGATCCAAGTTGCCAAAGCATTCGCAGCGATATCAACTTCACGCAAAAATTCAGCTTGTATTTCAGGTTCCCATGTGATTAGTTCTTTTTCTAAAATAGGTAAAACAGTGTTGATTGCGAACGTGATTAATACAGACATTTTATATCCTTATTTATGGAGTTTTTTTAGGGTTTCTGCCAATCGTGCTCGCTTACCTTCTTTGCCTGTTGCTTTTGCTGCTTTAGCGAGTTTTTTGGCTGGGATTTTCTTACCTTCTGGGACGCCTAATTCTTTATGCAATGCGCCAGGCTTTTTAATCGCTTTTTGGATCCACTTTTTGTCCGCCATGATTAACACCTTTGTTCTGATCAATAAGTGATTGCATTAGCATTTTATAATCGTCTAACAATTGCTTGTAAAGTTCGCTATCTTTCCCAAATTCTTCTGAGCAACATTTTTCCAATAACCAAGAGATAGCTTGCCAGCTTTTTGGCATAGCTTCAATGGTTTTAAACATTTCTCCCACTTTATCGGCGCGGGCTTCTCGTACGTTTGCAAAAAATTCTGAGAATATTGTATCGCGTCCAGCGAGGTGATCTTCTTCACCATATTTAATCCAGTTAAATACAGTTTGATGATGCTCCCTAGCTTTTGCGGCAGCATTATAAATAGATAGATGAGTTCTTATTCTATCAATGATTATTTGACCCTTTTCAACTGTAAAAGTGTGAGGTCTACCGACTGGAGCTGTTTCTTGCTTTTCTTTTTTCATACCCAAAGTATTACAAATTCTCCACGCATTTAAAATACCCTAATGAAAATAAATTATTATATTTGTATAGTTCGCTTGACATAGACTATACATGATAGTATAATAACGGCATACACAAACAAAACACTTAACATAACGGGGATTTAAAATGATTACTTTATCTGATTTAACATTAACAAAACCTGCATATATCGATGGGGACGCATACCACGCTCACGCAACAGACAAGGCAGGCAATGAATATATGGTTACATGGGAAATACTTGTTGATAATATAGAATCGCTTGAAGATGAATCAGACGCCTGTGACTGGGAACAACCTATTTTTATAACAAAACTTTAAGGAAATAACATGAACCATATACAATTCTATGAACAGGTAATCACAGGAACAGAATACAGAAATATGAATTTGCGCGTACTAATAAAATACATTCACGAATTAGAGCTAGCAAACGCAAAGGATGTTTTAATTGAACTGTCACACTTTATCAAGCTAAAGCAAGACGATTTTAACGCATTAATAAAATATGACAGCTCAATACAGTTTTAAGTATTAACTAACATAACATTTAACATAACGAGACATAACATGATAATAAAAGACGCTCTTTCAATCCTAAGCCTATCTGGCGATTACAACCCAGATATCATCAAGGCAGCCTATCGCAAGGCATGCTCAGTATATCACCCTGATCGCAATCCAGCGGGCTTGGAGATGATGAAATTAGTTAACGAAGCCTACGCCACCCTTAAAGACAAGACAGGATCAGAAATCGTGGTAACTGGCGATATATCAAGCTACGGAGAGGACATTTTCAAGGCGCTTAGCGCGGTGATTAACTTAGGTTTAGATATTGAAATATGTGGCGCTTGGGTCTGGTTGCACGGCGATACAAGGCCTCACAAAGAAATTATAAAAAACGCTAAATTTAGATGGGCACCTCAGAAAAAACTATGGTACTACCGTCCAGCGGATTATAAATCAAAAGGACGGGGGAAATTTTCAATGGATGAAATAAGAGAAAAACACGGCAGTCAGAAAGTTCAACCCAAAGAACGTCAATATTTAAAAGCTGCGTAAAATAACCGGCTGATTCGACATTAAACGTCAAAATCAGCCTTCATTTTCGATAAAAGGAGAAAATAACATGAATTTACAACAGCAAAAAGAGTTAAAAACATTAGCTATTAAATATGCAAAATCACTTTCTGAAAATGGTTTTAGCACAGAACTTCACTATAAGTTTATTATACCAACTTTTAAACACGAGATGACCATTTATTTTTATGATAAAAAATCATGGTATTTTGAGTTAAGATTTCAAGGAGAATTTAATTTTTTTATTATCTATTCGTGCCGCGAATCAGGGCAATCAATAAATTTCAGTCTTAATCTGTCAGAAAAAGACCTTTCAAAATTAATAGAGCAAACCGAACATAACTACGAGACATGGCTTCTTGATATTGAATCTAAAAAACAAGTATTTAATGATAATGAAAAGGCAGCTATAAGGCGTCAAATCGAAAGTCTACAGAAAAAACTTGATCAAGGAAAAACAGAATGAGCAGAACAAAACACTATTTCCACGATGAAATCGAAGAGATGGAAGAACAAGAGGGGGATTTTACCCGCGAAGAGTACGACATTATCGAGCCACCAGCAACCAATGAGCCGCCAAACAATGATAGGACACCTTTTTGAGGATAGAGTGAAATGGACAATAATCAAATTATTATCGCTCTTCTGATGATAGCCTTTACTATTTTATGCTGGCTAGTATCAACCACATTATGGGCATGGCCTTTAACTATAGTGAGCCTGATAATTGGCACGCAATTTAAACAAAACAAAGGAAAAGCGAGGATCCAAATTGACTAAATACTACTTAACAGATGAAGAAGGAAATGCAATTGAAATAAATACATTGACCATCAATAAGTGTGAAAGTGTTCAAGACGATATAGAAGGATATGATTCACCAAAAGATCTTTTATCCACTTTAAATAGGCAAGTAGCTTGCTTAGAATGGGAAAGAAAGAAAGAAGATTAGATATCATTCTCAAGCGTAACCACATTACGCCGTTTACCAGCGCGGTTTGCCTTAGAATCAGACCGCGCTTTTAAATCAAACATTTTACTCTTAGCCAGTGAACCTTTCTGTACTTCTTTCTTGCCTTTGTAAGGCTCACCAGATTGATTAACTGGGCTATGCTCAAGACCACCATCGTAATAATTTATGGCATGACCTGAGCGCATCCGGTAGTTATGAACGTTTTGCTTTATTTCCCAATCGTCCATAACTACCTCTATTTTAACAATGGAACGCTTTCAGTCGCTGAGGCTCTACGATCTTTATTTTCATTTCTATTACGTTCACGCACAAAACTCTCACGCGGTGCACCAGCATCATTGTACGTCATGGGATGTCCAAGCTTATCAGATACCGCTTTGATTCTGATTCTGTGTGACTCATGGTCTATAGGCATGATCAACGCCCCATCTTAGAACCACCGCAATAATACGTGGGGGCACCACCACCGCCTTTAATACTGCTCATGGCTGCGTTTACAGCGCCGGACTTGTAACCGTCCATTCCAGCGCCTTGGCCTCGGGCTGCGCCCGAACGGGGCTTGTCTTTGCCTTTAACATGTAATCCGCCACCGTAACCAGTAGCCGCTTTATTTGCTTTCAGTTTTAAATCGGTGCCGTAGTTCATGATTATGCCTTACAGAAATTAATATTTATATATCATATGCCCTGGTCAACCACCCGTCAAGGAACACAGACAGCTTTTCATTGGATGCCGCGAGCTGTCTATAATAACCCTCTCGTGTGGCTATCATGGCAGGTATAAGCATGAAAGATGCATGATTAATCGCTGCTATAGTAGCACTACCGCACAAACCATCATCCTTAACATAATCTTTGAGTTTCTGAGCTGCACAGCAAGCACGCTGCATGATGCGAGTGGCCTGCGTGATTCCGTGATTAACGCTCATATCAAAAAAATACTTAGCCAGATTATTATTTATGATTTTATCAAAGGGAGCTGCCATCCAGAACTCAGAATAATACAGCTTATAAATCTGATCGCTGGTCAGTTCTTCGATCGTTTGCTCTGTGACGTCACCAAAGATGCCCACCCGTTTCAACGTATCTTGATTCACTTCACGAAGAAAACGCAATGAGATTCCTTGATTCGTTATTCCGCCTGGATCATTAGGGTTCTTAGAAAGGCCACCCTCATGTTTTAGCACATAAGCAAGGCAGGCATCATAGTTAGACATTAAAGCCCCTTAAAACGACTGTGAGCCACTATAGCCGCTATATTGCTGAGCAAAGCGTTGTTTCCAATAATTCTCACTTTCACGCAGATGCCGAATAATCATATCTCTTGGAACATCCTGCATGGTTAAGCCAGGAGAAGTTTCAATCCCTTTGTTAGGATTTACAAAGCCAGGATGTTTTTTGCGGGTTGAAGTGGTAACAAGAGGCGTAGGGTAAACCTTTTCATCTTTCACGGTTTCCGCTTTCATAGCGCGTGGTTTTCGTGTTTTAACTTCTGTTGCTGGTGACGCGGTTTCAAACTCTGACATGCTCAATCCTTTAGTTATTTTTAACTAGCGTATCAAACTCAAACCAAGATCACAATAAAAAAGCCCGCTGGAGGCACGGGCTTAGTACTGAGATCTCAACTTATCAGGAAAAAGGACGAGTAAAAAACCTGATGGTTTAATTGTGTCGTTAAATTAATGAAAATGCAATGGTTTTTGTCTTGATTAAAATTTACATGCTGGTAATATGATTGGCTCAACGGTATATCAGTACCAATTGAGCCAGAGGGCGTAGCCCGTTGGCAATTTCAACCTTGTACCAGAAGGCGAAACATGCAGCGATTATCACCAAACCAACCCCAAAAATCAACACTTATTCACTTAATCGAGAAGGATTTTTCACGTGCGTAAATTAATAATACTCAATTCGTTAAGACACGGATCACAAATGCCAATCTCTTACCACAAGTTTACTGTAAGACTTGCAGAGCATATGATGAAAATTCAATTTAGAAAGGAAGCAAAACCATGAAAAACGAACAAGCCAACCAGAATCAACGTGATACTGCATATCGTGGCATGATCCCCTTTTACATTTTATTTGATTTGGATCTTAATGCTAACCATTTACGAATGTTCGGACAAATAGAGCAAATGGAAAGTAATCCCAGTCCGAATGTTAGACCTACATTTTCTTATCAATGGATAGCGGATGTTTTAAAAATAAATAGACGTAACGCAATAAAAACAGCGCAGTTATTAAAAGACAAGGGTTATATAGTTCACACCCACCTTGGGAACGGCCAATATATATGGCAAACATTTAAACAGCCACTTCTTGATTTAGATACACAAGGGGTGTCTCCCAGCGACACCCCCCTGGTGTCTCCCAGCGACACCCCCCTGGTGTCTCCCAGCGACACCCAAAAGACCTTGAAGTTAAAGACCATAAAAGAAAGTACTACGGAAAAACCAAATGCTGACGCATTCAGCGATAGCGATATGCTTCGCAAGTACGAAATCAAACCCCCCAAAGCCTTAACTACAGTTAATAAAAAATATATACAAACCGCCAAAGACCTATTGGCTTCCAAAGGTCATACGCTAGAAGATTATCTCGAATACCTCACCAACAAATGCCCAAGGAGCCTATTACCGTACATAATTTCAGGAGTAGAACGCACTAACGGATTCGGTAACATACTGCGTCCATCATTTATCAACGATGTTTTAAACGGAAAATGGGAAGATTAACAATGTCATTTGAAATTCAATCAAGAGTCTTATCAACGATTATTTTGTTAGGTGAGCCATCAAATATTTTAGTTCAGGAATCAATGCTAAAATTAAGCCAGAATTTATTTTCAGATCTCGATGCATGTGAATTATTTACCTTGATTCAAAATCAATACGAAAACAGAAAACTATTTGACATTCCGACTCTACTGGATATTGCACCAGTACACATCTATAAATTCATAGTGAGTATTTCAGACAAGGCATGGTCAAGTAATTTACTAATTAACGATATAGATTTTTTAACATCGAAATATCGTCACGCATTAATCAGTATTGAATTAAATAAATTAATAGCTAACTTCAAATCAGAATCTTTATCTGACAAGGCCTGCGATATTGTTGCAAATGGATGTTTTCAAATTGCAAAACTCGGGATGCTAGAGGAAATACATACATTTACCCCTGAAGATAATGCGGAATGCTTTTTAGATCATACAAATGATTTAACACCAATAATTCCAAGTGGTATTGAAACTATCGACAAATTAAATGATGGCGGATTTAAAAATAAGAGTCTGATCACAATTGCTGGACGTTCAGGTATGGGTAAAACAGGTTTTGCTGTACATCTTGCCCATAACATTGCTTCAAATCACGAACATAAACATGTTTTATTCTACAGTCTTGAGATGACGGCAAGTGATATTTATGAAAAACAATTATCCACCATCCTAAAAAAACAAGTTTCTACAGCTACCAAACAAGAGCAGTTTAATGCCGTGGCAAAGGCGTCTGAAACACGTTTTACGATACATACGAAGCCATTAGCATCAATTGACTACATAGAGGCTAGCGCACGAATTACATCGGTTAAAACGCCTTTAAGCGTTATTGTTGTTGATTACTTAGGAATTGTTCAAAATAAAGCAAAATTAGAATGCCACGCATTAAGACAAGCGGATATTGCATTGAGACTTTCTGCGTTAGCTATGGAATTAAATTGTATTGTTATTGCCTTAACGCAGGTCAATAGAGACTACGCAACACGTGGCAAAGACAAGGCTCCTATAACATCTGATGCCGCTGATTCAAGCGGAAGTGAGAGATCATCTTCATACTGGCTCGGAATATACCGACCGAATGTTGACGATGACTCAGAGCCTGAAAATGATTTCATGATTAAATGCCGAAAAAATAGATTTGGTAAAATTTGGACTGCATATTTTTCATTTAGTGAAGGAATCTTCAAGGAAGTAAATCAGTATATTTATACGGCCAGACCAATGACTTCTAAGAAAGGAATAGATAATTACAAAAAAACTACATAACAAAAAGCCGGTTAATCACCGGCTAATTATTTTACCGCATTCAATACATTCAAAAATCCCGTTACCTTCGATATACGGATGCTCGCAATAGTTGTCGATTAGGGATTGGATTTTTTTACGCAAGTTATGAATCATTTTTCCATGCACAAAGAAAAGGCTATTTTGAGCAATCATAATCAATTGCATGATTTGTTTTTCTGATATTTTCATCGCGTCCCCAGTTCAAGCTCGGATATGTCGAGATTAATAGATTTATCCTGTAAAAGTTTTCCGCATCTGCCACAGATTGCTCTAAACAATTCTCCTGGCATAATGAACCATTCCATATCACAACATATGACAGATAGTTGCTTATCCTTCGCTATGCCCACATCGTCCTGACAATCGCAGCAAGAGTATGGTTCATTGCATTTTGTGCAGCATGTTGGGAATGGTATGTTAATATTGTCACATGATTTTTCTGTTACAGATTCATCACGCAATGAAGTCCAATGTGATATTTGTGCGTTGATTAGCTCGGATTTTGATTTATAACAAATTGATTCGATTGCCTCTTGACCTTCACCTGAATAAACAATCACATCATCAATGATCTCAACACTACTAACCTCGAAACTTTCAATATGCTGAAAAGGTAACATTTCACGTTTGACGATATATTCTGTAGCCATATATAGAATGTCACCAACTTTATATTTAGGCGCTGGCTTGGTTAATTTTTGAAAATGAGATATGCAACCATCAATATGATCAAAACAAATTTGTAAATAATTAATATAACAATTTATTATATTACGACCACCACCAAACACAACGTTGTATTCAATGCATATAGGAATATTTGTCTGTTTATGATACTTTTCAGCCAAATTAGATGCGATTTTCAATTTTTCGTAGTCAATCATGTTTTTCCTTGTTTATATCAAATCCACACCATGTACAAACGCCATTAATGACATTTTTTTATGCTCTTCCTCAATATGATTGATTTTGATTAACCAGAGCCATAGCCAAAGCAAGAGCCATAGCCAAAGCCAGAGCCATAGCGAGAGCCATCGCCATCGCCAGATCCAAAGCCATAGCCAAAGCAAGAGCCATCGCCAGAGCCAGAGCCAGACCCAGAGCCAGACCCAGATCCAAAGCCAGAGCCAGAGCCAGAGCCAGACCCAGAGCCAGAGCCAGAGCCATATCCAGACCCAGATCCAAAGCCATAGCCACACCCAGATCCATCGCCAGACCCACAGCCAGAGCCATCGCCAAAGCCATAGCCGTCGTTATTTAAGCCTTCCATTCTATCGTTTCCTCAATAGATTTTTTAGCGATCAAACTCACATCTAGAATTTCTATCACTTGCAACAGTTCAACGCGATCAACAGAGCATGGGAATTTACATTCATTAGGGCATGATGTACCTTGCATTGCCAGTTGGGACAATGATGCGGCTCCTGCCCAATACCAAAGTCTTCTAGCGTTGGTCATTATAACTTCTTGGCCATTTCTTGATTCTATATAACCTGCAAATACCCCAGCCGAGAGAGTGCGTACAATTTTATATTGAGATTCTGTTGGCAATATTTTTTTAACATATGTTTCACCATTAATTACTATTTCATTCATTTTTATTTTCCTAAATTGGTTAATTCGGTTAATTTTTCGATTAGGTCGTCTATACATATGTATTCAAACCCTTGATAATACCCATTAATTTTGATTTCTAAAAAATAAGTCATTCCTTTTGTAATCGAATTATAAAATGTTGTTTTTATTAAAATGTTGTCTAAATTTAAAGCTAATTCATGCGCAATTTTCAATTTATCGTAGTCAATCATTCAACACCTTCCCTCAATCTTATCAGTAGTACACACAATATTAGGACATTTAATAACCCACTGATAACAGTTACCTCCTGTTACAGCTGTACATTTTGTACTAAACTGCATGTGGTCTCGTTCCCATGAGCTGTACATCGTTTTGTATTCGTCCCATTTTGTTTTAGCCATTGTTTCGCATTCTTGAGGCGTTGCTATGTTAGATACAACATCCAAACCTTTTCGTGAGTCATATGTATCTAAACGCCATGCATTTGCATTTCCTGACAACATCAAAACAAACGTAATTTTCATAATTTTTTTAAAATCAATCATTATTATTTTCCACCATTCCAGAGCCCAAAACCCAATTTTCATCATCGCTGGCTTTCATGCTTAAAAATGTGCTTATGGCATTAATGCGAGATAAAATATCCTCTCGATGAGAGAAAAAAAGCTGATTAAATGCATCTATTCTTACTCTATTGGTTTGAATTGCCAATTCTATTGCAATCAGCCGCTTTTCAAGTTCATCGTTTTTGTATACTGTAAAATCATTGCTCATTACTCTTGCTCCGTTTCAATGGGATGGTTCTCAAGATAACTGATCGTGTCGTTTAATTGTTGATGCATCTCTTCTATCGCCTTTCTGCAATCGTGAAGTTCAAGTGAAAAATAACTCAGCGAGTAAGCCGCAACAAATATCAGGAATCCAATAAATATCATTCTAATTAATGTCATTTTCCTTCCATCCTTTTCTGTAAGTGAATATCGGGGTAACGATGATTCCTTACATAATCATCCAAGTGAGTTAATTTATTAAGCACATAGGCTAGAGCCTGCATAATTGACTCATATTCACTTTGCTGCGCTCCATTATATTCATTCATTTCAGTATAAGGCGTGCCAAATATCTCATTGGATTTTTTTAATGCTTCATTCCTAATCTTATCTCTTGGTGTTAAGTATTGCTTATCAAATTCAGTCACTTTTAACTCCTATTGTTTATAAATTAACTAGACAACAAACCCAGTCTACATATAGGCTAAAGGCCTTTATTTACAACTTTATCCACCGTTTCTGTGGATAAGTTAAAAAAATCCTCCCCCTTAATCTCTAACCCATATTCTTTCGCAACAGCGATTAATTTCAAAGCTGTTTCATAACTTGGCCTATAGATTCCCCTTTCATAATTTGAAATCATCTGGCGGGTAACATCAGCTTTCCACGCCAATTCATCCTGTGACAGCAATGCATGTATTCGTAACCTCTTAACTATTGATATCATTTAATCTCCTTGACACGATTATTCTATAATAAAGTATAGTTTGTGTAAAGTATGCTTGACATTATAAATGGATATGTTAAACTATCTACGAAATAACAAAACGATACATTACATAACGAGGACAACATGACTAACAGAACATTTGAGCAGCCCATAATGGAATTATCACATAGCGTGGTATTTGAAAAAGCCAAGATCATAAACGATCAATATACCCTTTCAATCGATGATTTAACCGCAACAGAAAAGCTCGCTTTCATCAATCAAATTGTAAAACTCAATGCTAATATGGACACTTACATTCAGGAATGCATAGACGATGCTTGTCAAGATCGTATGCATGCTGAATCTCAATGGTTTGGAGGCTGGAATGACTAAGGATTTTATTACACCATACGAACGGGTAAACAAACCATTATCAATCAACTGGATTGATGTGGTTTTTGTTATCGTCATATTGTTATTAATTGGCACCGCGCCAACTTGGCTATAAGGAATAGATACATGAGCAATGCAATTTTAATACTTGGTGATTCGGGAACGGGTAAATCAACCAGTTTCAGAAATCTGGATCCCACTAAAACGTTTATTATTAATGTTTTAGACAAGCCTTTACCTTTCAGGGGTTATAAAGCAAATTATACGAAACTGTCTCCTGATGGATTGACAGGGAATTATTACGAAACTGATGATCATGAAGCAATCAAGCGCGTCATTAAATTAGTAAGCCTAAAACGTCCCGATATTACTAACTTAATCATCGATGATTTTGGTTTTACAATAACCAATACATATATGAGACGTTCACGGGAAACAGGATTTACAAAGTTTGCTGATATCGGCAGGAACGCATGGGAAATTATAAGCTCTTTAAGAGGCCTAAGAGACGATTTAAGCTGTGTTGTTACCATGCACGTAGATATTGACATGCATGGACAATATCGTCCTAAAACAATCGGAAAGATGATTGATCAGTATAATATCATTGAGGGAGCCTTTACTTTCGTATTTCAATCTGTACTTGTCGAAAATCAATATAAATTCATTACCAATAATGATGGTCTACATATGGCTAAATCATCCATGGGTTGTTTTGATGATCTCTATATCGATAATGATTTAAACGAAATAATAAAACAAATTGAAACATATAATCAGGGACTATAAAAATGAAACTATATGAAATTACCAACGAATTCCAAAACGTATTTAATCAATTCAATGAAGAGGGTGAACTATCAGAGGATATGCACGAAAAATTGGATTTGTTCCAAGCTGATTTTGAAAGCAAAGCGCTCTCAATTGCTGCCCATATCAAGAACTTGGAAGCCGAGGAAGCAGCGATTGCAAACGCCATGAAAGATATGGCTGCACGTAGACAAAAACTAACCAGCCAAGTGGACTCCTTGAGTAGTTATTTGCAATTCAATTTGCAGCAAATGTCTATCAGTGAAATTAAGTCGTCTTCTTATTTTAAAATTAAATTGCGCCAATGTCCTCCATCCGTGGACGTATTTAACGAAACATTGTTACCACCTCAATATTTTAAAGAAAAAATCGTGAAGTCAGTCGATAAAATACTATTAAAACAAGTTTTAGCCGATGGAATTGAAGTTCCTGGCGCTGTCATTCAACGTAAAATTAAACTGGAGATCAAGTAATGAAATACACACCCTATAGCGAAGCTGAAATCCAATCCATGAACGTCATGGAAGCTGGAGTTTATACATTCCAAGTTATGGAAGTCATTGTCACAGACCAATATAACAAGATATTGCGTGATAAAAACGGAAATGAGATGGCAAAACTTAAATTATTGGTTTGGGATAATGTTGGCCGTGAACGTGTGATTTTTACGTTCATGACTGGAGACGGTTCATTTGCTTATAAATTTAGGCATTTTGCGAAGTCTGTAGGAATGATACAGGAATATGAGTCTGGAACCTTTCAGATTGAAAGCACGCAAGGATTGTCAGGAAAGGCCGATATCGTCATTAAAAAAGGAACCATGAAAACAGATGGTTCGGGGGAAATGTGGGCTGATAGAAATGATGTGAAAGATTTTGTTGGTGAAGGAGCTTCTATACCAGGCAAAGGAAATCTTGAGTATAACGGGAATCCTACTCCGCCACGCTCAGCACTTAATCAACCGCCTTTAGCTGAACCTGACGATTGCATTCCGTTTTAATCATATCAAAAAGAGGCAGGAAACTGCCTCTTATCTCCTGCGCCTAGCCATAATCTTGCCATAACCACCCATTGTACTTGCTGCAAATGTTAAATTAGCCCGCAAGTATACCGTTGCTGTAGTGGCCGTTGCTACTGAAATCCTACACGCATTTATAGGTACTACCATTGCAATACCGGCGGCAACGCTTGTATTAAATGTGCTTAATGCCGTACCTACGGCTGGAACAGTAGGCAATGCCGCGCTGATGTTTAATCCCGCTGAAATTAATGATGTGGTTGTTCCTCCTGCTGGAGCACTCCAGAACTCCCCCCAAACATCATAATCACCTGGTTGAAGAACGATATTTGCAATTGTAGCCTCTACAGTGCTTGTTAAGGAAACGGCAGCGCCAACCAGTACAATCACACTATCCAACTCTCCAACGCTTCCGGCTGCTGCACTATCGTTTGTTTTAGTGCCTATAACGCCGGATGTTGATGTAAAGGTTATGCTTGACTGAGTAATTGCACCACCATTAGCTGATAATAATAAATTTGCATAAGCACCAATTA
>JGI24890J29729_1000310_pt1 | contig 34655 bp, 36 predicted proteins | sample FreactcultureFD7_FD_29729 | JGI IMG/M metagenome (IMG submission 29729)
ACCTGGACCTTCAAATACAAGGAATCAAGGTTTGGCTAACAGTGTTTCGGGATACCTAAGAAACGCAAAACCTCTACCTGGACCTTCAAATACAAGGAATCGAGATTTGGCTAACAGTGTTTCGGGATACCTAAGAAACGCAAAACCTCTACCTGGACCTTCAAATACAAGGAATCGAGATTTGGCTAACAGAGTTTCGATGTACCTGAGAAACGCAAAACCTGGACCTGGACCTTCAAATACAAGGAATCGAGATTTGGCTAACAGAGTTTCGGGATACCTAAGAAACGCAAAACCTGGACTCGGTCACAATAATAATCCTGGTTTTAATGGAGGGGAAAATGTGAGTGAAGGGGGAAACGGGGGTCCTAGATTCAATGGGGGTCCTAGATTCAACGGGGGTCCTAGATTCAATGGGGGTCCTAGATTCAACGGGGGTCCTAGATTCAACGGGGGTCCTAGATTCAACGGGGGTCCTAGATTCAACGGGGGTCCTAGATTCAATGGGGGTCCTAGATTCAATGGGGGTCCTAGATTCAACGGGGGTCCTAGATTCAATGGGGGTCCTAGATTCAATGGGGGTCCTAGATTCAATGGGGGAGATAACCTTAGAATTTCAAGAAGTTTGGGTGGATCATCATATAAGGAAAATGGTAACCTGAGAAGATCAAGATTGAATGAAGGTGGGGGTTCCAAGGAAAATTTAAGAATTTCAAGAAGTTTGGGTGGAGGTGAAGGTGGGGGTTCCAAGGAAAATTTAAAAATTTCAAGAAGTTTGACTAAGGATGTAAATAAAGGTGGTTCTGAAAATTTAAGAATTTCAAGAAGTTTGAGTAGGGAAGTTCCTGTGAGAAACTTGGTTCATGTCCCGGTGAAAGAAACTTTGAATATTTCAAGAAATTTAACCAGGAACTTTGTTCCGATTGTCCCTGTGAGAAAATATATCCATCATCACAAAAAGGGTGATGTGATTTTTCCAGGACTTGGTTTGAATATTTTAAAGAGAAGTGTGCACATGTTAAAAAAGAAACGCATTAAAAGTATATTAGGAAATAAGAGAAGGGGATTCAGATACAAAAAGTTTTACGAAAAGCGTTTGATCCGCGATATAAGACCCGAAAGGAGGCTTAAAAAGGTCTTTGCTTTTAAAGAGAAGTAATGAACGACACAAGGAGTTATATAAAGTCTTTATTGGATATTCATGACGATGCATCGAAAACCATGAGTCCGTGTCCTTCTTTTATCAGGATAACAACGATAACAGCCCTCACTAAAATTCATTGTGGAACTGACTTGATAGACATGGAGAAGATTCGAGAAGCTTTCAAGAAGAAACAGATAGTAAAGAGGAATGGGGTGGGTGTTTTTGTGTGGTCTCTGAAAGAGAATGGTTTTTATAACCAAGCCACGGTTGAGTACACCGATGTATATTCCAAAAAATCTATAAAAATTTTCCCAAATTGCACCATACACATTACAGGGTGCTCGAATATTAATGATTGCAACCGAACCGTGAAGCAGTTGTGTGCCATCTTTAATAAAATATTTGGTCTCGATAATGTCAGATGTGACGAGTGCAGGATAGTGATGATAAATACAAACTTTTCAATCAACTCGGTATTGAATCTGTCTCGTATAATCTCTTCTATGAAGGCAACCGGTGCCGTGGTGACTTTCAACCCTGAGACGTATTCTGCTGTAAAGGTTAAATTTCAACCCGAACCAGGAATGAAGATGATTACAGCAAGCATATTTAGTTCTGGTAAAATAATAGTTACAGGAGCAGTCAACTTGAGGGAGATTATAGCAGCATATCGTTTTATTCTTAAAACCATCAAGACAGACTCTGGTACACGAATGAGAGGTACAGAGGATATTGATGTTTTTCCAAATTTCATGGGATTTTCTTTTGATGAATATTGGAGGGATGAAGTACGTGATATTAAATCTTGGTAAAGAATAAATGTCTACGCGCATGGGTATGGCTGATTCCAGGTGCACCAATTACTTATCCACTAGAATTTACAATGATACACTTCTGATGGAGACTGCTCATCTGAATCCATACGATGACTCTACAAAGTATCGCACGTTTCTTCAGAACCTTGATCCAGAATCATTCTTCCCACAGCCAAAGTGTTCCGTTTTTGATTATAAAGAAGACTTTCAAGTACCTAAGTAAGGGATGACTGACTCACCTAGTCGTGTCGTCATAGATGGAAATATAGCATCAGGAAAATCTACACAGTTTGACATGTTGGCAAAACAAGGATACTCCGTATTATCTGAAAGAATATATGATTGGCCTTTAGAGTTGTTTTACAGTGACCCGAAGCGATGGGCATTCTTGTTACAGTTTTCAATTCTGAAATCATTTCACGCACACAAAAATGACTTTAAAATTTTTGAAAGGTCTCCAGAATCATCAAGAGATGTCTTTTGGAAAATGTTTGTAGATGACGAAACAGTCTCCAAGGAGGAGGATACCGTATACAAGTACTTTTGGGAAGTGAATGGATGGACACCCGATGTTTACATTTACATCTTTACACCCCCTGAAGTTTGCTTCGAACGACTTGCACATCGACGTCAGGATGGAGATTCCAAAATAACATTGGAGTACCTTCAAAAGGTGGGTCTCTATTACATTGATTATATCAGAAAGAAAAAGGTGATCCACATCATCGATGGGACGTTGAGTCCTGATAAAATTAATAATAAGATTCGGGATATATTAGGATGAATAAATGTACAGGATTGACACTCTCTGGTTCAAAATGTAAACGTTCTGAGAATTGTCAATGGCATAAACCAAAGGATAACTGTGCCATCTGTTTTGAACAGGTTGCAACCAGGTACCCTACAAATTGTATGCACATCTTTCACGAACAGTGCATAACTCAGTGGTATCTTCACTCTGACGTTTGTCCAGTGTGTAGAGCTACACAAGATGCAGATAAGTTTGTAGTCTTTAAAAAAGCCCTTGATGATATTATTGGTGAAAGATACGCAGATGCAATACGCACAATTGAGGTGGAAAATACGAGACTCAGACACCGACTGGAGAGATTTCGTGATTATTAATTTATAATAATACTCTAATGGATGATAGATGCTCAGCACTCACGTTATCAGGTGAGAGATGTAAACTCAAGAGCAAAGATGATGGCAAATGTTGTAGACACTCAGGTGAACCATGCAGTATATGCTTAGCCCCTATGAACAATACGAACAGTAAGAAGTTGAACAACTGTGTTCATATTTATCACACCAAGTGTATAGAAAAATGGAAAAAGAAACACAACACATGCCCTCAGTGTAGAGTTCCCATTGAAATTACTACGTATAATGTACGGATACGTATAGAACCAATCGGCATAGATGCAAATCTGGTGAGCAACAATCTAACAACAATAAACACAATGTTTGGAATCGAAGCCAACTTGGCCGATTATGTTACTGACATTCAATTTAGTACACAAATTGAGGATGACATCCGGCATATTCTTCAGGAGATTGGATTCCCCGTGACAACCTTTCCAGCACGCACACAATAGGCACTGCAGAATTTAGAATAATTGTACCCATATTTTCTAGCCGCCTTTCTCGGGTCCGTAATAACCTTATTTTTAGCATCAATCAAGAGTGGACCGGTTGCCCATCCCTGCTTGTGGCTCCATAAGTTTATTGGAAATGTTATGACGCTTCCAGGGCGCAGTTTAGGACCAGCTTGTGGAAAGCTTACATTTCGATTGGAAATCTTTCCATCATTGTTCGAAGACGGTCTTGTTTTACTCAGCAGTGCCTTTTTGATTACGTAAGGTGTCACTTTGAAAAAACGCGCGAGTCCAGCAATAGTATCTCCAGTCTTTATCTTGTATCTCACCGCTTTATTTTGTCTGTACCAATGGAAATCTCCAGTAGAGTTGCCGTATATGTTGGTGGGGGCTACAAAATTCATCACCTTATAAAACCCCCTTTTACAAACCTTGTTGGGGTTTTTGCACTTGTAAACATTTCCAGGATTGTCAGCAAGAACTCTCTTGGCAATTCCGGTACAGGAGGTGAAGTTTGAGTTTTTGAATCTGTTCCCAGAATGGTTTCCAGGAACGCTCTTTTGATTTCTTGGCGCATCATCACCAAACGCATAATCGTAACAATTGTCCCGGTTTCTTCCAACATCACCCCATACAGAATACTTAAAGACAGGTTCGGATCCAGAAAGGGGGAGAGCCTTTTTCAAAGTCGTCCTTCTCATTTATTTTATTAGCAACTATTAAAATGCAGGGTATTCTTTCTTCTCGCTCAGCAACCGATCTGATTTATAACATCATAGTGTTTCTTCTGTACCTGTTCATCATTACTTTTATATTAAAGTATCTGTGGAACTCCACACTGACCAAGTACATCACCATCTTCCGTCCCATCCAGGGCACCGGTATCAAGTCATATGTTGACGTATTCCTGCTCGCATTCGCCATCTCCATCTTCAAGATGTAAGTCTACCGTTCCTTACATATTTACCATTCTTTCCCCTGTATCCAGGTGGTAACAACTTATTGAGTATCCCAACGGGCCGTTTAGTGCGAATCATAAAAGAACGCAGTGAATTCAGGAAACAATGAAAATCATATCTTGGATTATGTCTATTTGTCACCCCGAATGAGGGTATAATTTTTGGGGCTCTTCCCTGTAAACGAGTCAATTCAAAATCAGTGAAACGAAGTTTCCCTTTACTTTCAACAATGATGTTACCTATATGGAGATCATTGTGTCTAAATAAAGGAAATCTTCTTTGGATTGAATCAATCATTCTCTTCACTTTTCGTACAATCGAGAGAACATTGGGTGCAGATTTACGAGACGACAGGTATTGTTTCAGAGATTTGTTCTTATAATATTTCATGTGAATCTTATTACCTTTGAGACGAAGGGGTCGAGTGACAAAACTGGGAAATTCATTATATAATTTACGATGCATACTATATTCATATCTAGGATTCTTGGAACGTTTTACAAACTCCATCTATTACTATTCGGCAATATCTTCTTCATCCTCAGGCTCGCTAAACGCACAGGCTGGGAGACTATTCATAGGGAAAGCCATCAGCTGCATAAGGCGAACGGTAATTCCAAACTTGTTATCCACGATCCAAATCTGATTGACATCTACAATGGTTCGGATGCGCTGACCCTTTTGAATCTGATCCACTTGAATCTGGGTACGGTCACTGTCATACGCCAACGGAATAAATCCACCATTCTTGTCGACGAGCACCTTGAGCTTGAGGGTCGGAGCATACTTTCCAGGCTCCTTCGACTCACGGACGCAACTCTTGAACAAAGCACTCTTGATGACATCAAGAGAGTACGTCTTGCCTAGGTACTCGTCACAGTGATTCACGACTGTGTCAAGAACGCGCTGCTCAATGTTGGTAAAAAACTCCGTCACCTGATTGTTGTCAAGAGACAGATCTACACTGTAACTGGTCTTATTCGTCTTGGTGTCAGTGTAGCTGCTCAGACCAAATGGAGCGCGCAGTTCAGGGAGCTCGAAAAGTGCCGCCACACCACCTGTGCGCTTGATATAGACAGTCTTGCCTCCACTCGCGTTTCGCTTCATGTCGGAAAAAACGAGTGCAGAAGGATCGAAAGTGTTGAACATCTGAGCCGTCATTGCTTCTTGATATATAATAGTTTCAATTCTTTAATCTTTGATAATTACAAAAGATGAACTTAAATACCAACCTTAAAAAAGCTATAGTAAATTACACCAAGACGAATCTGAGCAATGCTTCACAGGTTAAAAATGCGATGAACAAAATTATCGTTAGTTGGAGAAATCAGACTGGTGCGACGCCTGCTCAGGCTCCTCTCGTAACAAATTCATTAATGAACCGTATCAAAGGAGGTGCTTCATACTTGAGCCAATCCGCAGCCAATCAAATCTCAAGAGCAAAAAGACTTAGAAATAAAGCTTTTGGTTTACCAAAGACTCCAGCTGTGCAACAAGTAATAAACAACACAAAACAAGCTGAAGCTGCTGCGATTGCAGGTAATACAAATACTGCAAAGGCTAAGAATAATCAAGCTGCAGCCATATTGAATTTTGGCCCCTTTGCAACCAATAATCAATTAAAAAAGGGAAAAAATAATTTAAACACTGGTAATCTATTCAAAAGAAACAACACAAAGAATACCACCGGTCCAGGGAGAAATCTTGAACGTATTTTCAATCCCAGATATGCATCAAATAGACAACTTGCACTTGTGCCCGGGCAGGGTGTCGTGAATAAAACCAATTATGGAACAATGACTGGTAATCTATTCAAAAGAAACAACACAAAGAATACCACCGGTCCAGGGAGAATACGTACAACTCGAAATGTAAACACCAGAGCGAAACTTGGACCAATTCCACTACCATTCACATATAAAAAAACAGTTCCAACTTTTAACGTCCCAAGATAAAATCTTCAGGAATAATAAATGACTCACTGCTGGTGCCCCTCCCCTAAAGTTAAACTGATGCACACCATCAAGTTTGTCATTCTCTTCCTGATCTTCTCCAGCCCGATGACATATAAGATTATCCGCAAGGTTTTCGGTCCAATGATTGCAACAGTAGAGGGTCTACCCCATCCAACCGGTATGGCACTACACGCCACTCTGTTCGGCCTTGTTCTGTATTTCCTGATGGGTATGCACTGCGGAAAGGGGTGCATGAAGGGTGGTAAAGAAAGTGCATTCGGTAAGAAGAAGGGTGCTTCTTACCAGGATTCCATAATGGGTGCGAATCTTTCGGAGTAAACGAATCGCAAGTGAGTAAACGAATCGCAAGTGAGTAAACGAATCGCAAGCGAGTAAACGAATCGCAAGCGATTCGTTAGAAATCCTCAGTAAATCTGATGCCATCTCCTTCAGCGGGCATATACTTTGAGTACTCCCCAACCCTCTTTTCAAAAAAGTTGGTCTTTCCATCCAGTGAGATGTTCTGCATCCAATCAAATGGACAGGAAGGGGCTCCACGGAGTTCATCTGACACACCAACCTGTCTCAAGATGCGATTGGCAACAAAGTCAATGTATTCGCACATCTTTTCAGAATCCATCCCTATGAGCTTCACAGGAAGTGCATCGGTTATAAACTCCTTTTCAATTTCAAGAGCTGAATTTACAATTTCTAGAATACGCTCTGTGCTTGGTTTCTCCTCAAGGTGATTGAGGAGTGTCAGAGCAAATTCTTGATGTAACCCTTCATCCCTTGAAATGAGTTCGTTTGAAAAGCAAAGCCCTGGAAGTATACCTCTGTTCTTTATCCAAAAGAGGGCACAGAAACTTCCTGAAAAGAAAATTCCCTCTACACATGCAAATGCAAAGAGACGCTCCCCAAAAGGAAGACTCTTATCAAACCATTCGAGGGCCCATTGAGCCTTTTTGTTTACACATGGAATTGTGTCGATGGATTTGAAAAGATGATCCTTTTCAATAGGATCTGTTATGAGTTTTTCAATCATGAGAGAATACGTTTCACTGTGAACCATCTCATTACAGCATTGGTACGCATAGAATGCACGCGCCTCTGATATTTGAATCTCATCCATAAAATTTAAATTTACATTTTCAAATACTATACCATCACTTGCTGCGAAAAATGCAAGAACCGTCTTGATAAAGTGTTGTTCATCTTTGTTCAACTTTACCCAGTCTTCCGGATCCTTTGAAAGATCAATCTCCTCAACTGTCCACAGACTCGCAAATGCTTTTTTGTAAAGATCCCACAAGTCTGGGTATTTGATTGGAAACATTGTGAATCTTTCATTTGTTTTCTTGAGGATCGGGTCGGTGTCTAACTTTGAAAAGTTGTCCATTTACTTATAAGCTTTTATAATTTTTAAGGTTTGAAAAGCATATATGTACCACCAATTACAATTACAACAGCAAGAGCGATAAGGGCCCAAACCCACCATTTCCATGGGTTCGAGCTTGTTGATGTGGAGGGACTGGGGGGTAAACTGTAGGGAACTTTTGTTAAAGTCAACCCTGAAAAGGTTAGAGTATTTCCATCTGCGCTCAATGTTGCTGGAGATGGTGACCCAGTCGTGGTAATACTATAAGAAGTTCCAGTTCCACTGTATGTACCTAAAGCTGGTGAAGTACTTGGGCTAGCTGTAGTTGTTACCGAAAACTTGTTGCTACTGAAGGAATATGTAGTTTTTATAGGAGACGTGCTACTTATTGTCGAACTAAAAGAATATCCACTTAAAAGATCAGTCATTATTATATGTAAAGTAAAATAAATGGAACGTTTTGCACTCTTGTTGAAACTCAAAAAGAAAATGGGACTCTCAACTGTTGAGAATTGCGCGTATTACATCAAGATGTATCTCAAGGCTCCTGGGTCAATCATACAGGGATTTTGTAAGGTTCCTGAGACTGGTGAAACATTGAGATACTACTGGGTAGAAGATTCGGAGGGGCGTATACATGACGTGGCATTTGGACTCGCCTCCATTTGGACACCAGAGGTTAAAGATCTAAAATTCATCTTGACCAAAGAGTCTCCTGTTGGAGATTTTCAAAAGGATGCTGCAAATGATGAGATTTTTGAAACGTACCAAAAAAACCCAAAGGAGTTTTGGAAAAAGATTACTGTATAATATTCTTGTAAATATCATTAAGGAACCCATCATCCCATGAAGCACTTGCATGGTGTTCCACGGATACATTTTCATCACTTGAGAGTTTTATGATTGGATTGTGCTCCAGTGATATACTTTGAACAAACTCCCCTCTTTTTAGAATGTTGAAATGTCTTGGGTTTCTATCCACCATCTGTTGGAGTAATCCCGGACCGGTGGCTTTCAAAACACTTTGGTGATCCTTGTTCTTTTCAAGCTCTTGAAAAGAACTCATCCATATTGGATTTTCTTTAGGTGTGACCATTAATGAATTTTGGACTCGGGATTTCCCGGGTATCCATTTGGGAAGAGGATTTTCCAAAACTGAAATTTTATCTTGTGGAATCTGGTTCCAGAAATTCTTTTTACACTCCATATCCATGTCAGCGTAGATACCCCCATAGTGATACAATATAAAGTAACGCACTGCATCGATTCTCTTTATATCCTTATCATACGCCTTGTATGTATCATAAAACCATGGAAATTCTGTGACTATCAATTCTTCAGCTGCGTTGTCATTCCACAATATGTACTCAAAATCTGGAAAGTGTTTTTTCCAACTCTCTTGACACTTTTTCCAGGATGAAGGCCACGAATCTTCATCCTGTAATTTACTCATTGCAACCTGGTGGATGATGTGAGGTATCCCATCGGTAAACTTTTGATGTCTCGTATTGACTTGTACCAGTATGAATATGAGCACCACTATGAGAGCAATGATTGAAATCATCTTACTTTAAGAAGGTATTTAAAATGTAAGAAATGACAATCATGCCTTGAGATGATACCGGGTTCTCGAAACCGTTATCCTCAAAGTAGTTGTATACATCATTCTTGTACTTCAAAATGAAAACGGACAATTCATAGTATCTCAGGTATGAAAAGAGTTCAACCACCTCCTCATAAGGCATTTCGAGCACCTTTGCATAGTATTCAAATTTACACTTGGATCTCTTGGGTACCTGAAAATTTTTAATCTTTTTCAACTTATCCTTGTTCTTCTTTACAAACTCGAGCTTCTTCTTCACCAAACCATGGAACGGGAGACACTGGAAGATGAAAATCAGAGGCAATACATACAATGCAATCTTTTGAAGTTTAAAAGCCCACGCAAAGAGAACAAAGAGCCATATCATTACATGAAGGACTATCATGACATACAATTGAAGCTCCACCTGATTCATTATTAAAGTGCCAACAAAACAATTTATTGCTGTATAATAAATGGAAAATACTTCAATATATGCGTCAAATGAGATTGAACTTTTGAAGATTTGGAAATCAAAAGCTGCGGGGTGGAGATGGCTCCATTACAAATCAATGGCATTGTATAAAAAAATTAATACAAATTTTACATATGCGAGTATAATACTTTCAACAATTGCAGGTGCAGGTGGATTTTCAACCGCAGGGGCCCAAACAAAGAATCAATTGGAAATGGTACTTGGATATATATTTGGCGGTATCAATGTAGTCATAGGTCTCATAAATAGCGTTCAACGTTTTGGGAAACCTGCTGAAAAGACGGAGCTCCATGCGAGTGCGGCTATGCAGTACGCCATGTTATATCGTCTCCTAGAAACTGAGATTAGCCTCAGTGATAAACATAGAAGAAGTGATCTCATAGCGACTGTCCGAACAGAGATGGATCGTTTACTCGCTCAGTCTCCGATGATTCCTCAAAAAATTGTTGATGCGTACAACATCGAATTTCCACATGTTGAAAATAAACCCGATATATGTAATGGGATGGTGGGTGAAAATAATTTCAATCAAACTCCACCTGGAACTCCTTCTTTAACCACAAGAATTACGAACCTTGTTATGAATGCCACGCGGGTACCTGCAAAAACTGACTCTGAGGTTATCGATGGGGTAGTCGATGAGTTGGTGAGGTACACCACAAATTCTACTCATCCTCATTCCTCTCTTGGAAATACTGGAGGATCTCTTCCAAAAGTCCAGGTGGACACTCGGGTGTAGGAACCATGAGACCAAAATCATTCTTGGTCACATGTTTCAAAGGATCATATTGATACTTTACAAGGATCTTCCAGCGATCTCCATACTTTCGATTCTTTTTAGAACCATGAAAGTAATGCCTGATGACTCCTGGAATGTACCCGAGTCTCAAAAACTTGGCATTTTGTTGATACATCCTCAAAGTTGTCTTGTACCCATCCGAATTTCCTTGGTGAATACTTTCAGCACCTTGATTACTTATGCTCTTTGCAATGTTATAGTCACCGGATCCAAGAATACCAAGATCATAGAGACCCCCAAGTGAGTCGAAAGCACTTCGAGTCATCGCCCATGCATACCCTGGATGCCAAAATTCCTTCTCTGAGTTTCTGGAATATTGATATCCGTAAGAATTAAAAATCTTCATCTGCTCCTCCTCCTCATCCATATCAACGCAATGAGAAAACAACTGGACAATGTCCCTCGACCCATTTAAAACTTTCAGGGTATCAAGAGCCCAGTAAGGATTGTCGAATTCTATATCCGCGTCAATCCAAGCCATCGCCTTCCAATCTTGAGGCAAGAGCAAATCAACACCCATGTTGACCATATTCTCCTTGAGCCAAATGGGGGATCCCCAGGTGCGTATTCGGAGGTGTCTCTCGTTGGTGGGGTCTGCAACGTGAAATTGTTGGTCACTGTAAACCACCTCCACCACGTAGAGAATCACATTATTTTCTAGACTCATGCGTGATATAAATTCACGAGCGAGTTTATACCTCTTTTTGAAGTTGCATGGATTTGATATAACCATAATCACGTGTAAATTTTCCTCCACGGGTTTGTTGTTTATTATGTCAAATTTGGGATTCCAAAAAGTGGTGTGGGGTACTGTCTCTTCAATCGTTAAAAATGTCATTAAATTAACAACTTATTTAATTTTTAACTTTGCTACTCTCAATGATGCTTGTATCGTTGGTTTATTCCAGAGAACCCATCGACTCCAGAAACCAGGCGTAAAAACTCCAGATTTACCCCAATTTTCTCTCCTTTGATGTCTCGTGATATACCTCTGTTTTCTCATGGGATCCTTGTGCTTTGTAAAGTTTGAGTACCCCTTGGCACCAAATTTGACAGTGTGAATTTTATCATTGTCATCCCGTATGTAAACCATATATTTATGTTTTCCGTCATTCGCCTGAACCATTCTCACCACCTTCATTTACTGTTGGTGGAGAAAGTTGTCCAACTTTTTCAAGTTGTCCATACCCCTCATTCTGTTTATTCTGACGGGATGGAGTCTTGATGTGCCACAGACTGAAAATGGCACTGGGTTCGGCTCCAATGGCTCCGATTTTGGTCTCCTCCTCCTTGGTATTTTTAATCTTTTCATGCACCTTTCCGACCCACTCAATCTCTGGAGAATTTCTATAGAATCTCAGTTGATAATCGGGCCAATTGATCCACCCAGCATTGTTGATTTTAAAATTCCATCGGTCCAAAAAGGATTTTGTAAACCCGGGACACACATTCACACGAGAGATTGCCAATACATCAAATGTATCCACCGAAACATCCTCAAGCATCTTAATGAGATCTTCCGTTGGCATTTCATCGGCATCGATATTAAAAATGTATTTTCCTGTACACTTTGAGTTTAAAAAGTTTTTGTGAGCCGAAAAGTCACCATCAAAATCACGATAATGCACCTTTGCACCGGGACACTCCTTGATTGACTTGGCAACCTCCTTGGTTGTCTTGGTCGAATCCACCAAGATGACAACTTCGGTCTTCTCCTTGTTTCGAACCTCCTCCAGGAATACCAAAAGATTTTTGAGTTCAATAGCCTCATCACATACACAGATGGCGTAGGACACGTTGGACAACGACGCGTCTTTGGACAACGACAAGTCGTTGGACATTTACTAAAAATAAAGCCTCTTCTTTAGTTAAAAAAGAAAGACTTTGAATAACAAAAATGGGTTCAATCTACTTGGCTGAAACACACTCTCCTCTTGAGTTGGAAAAACCCCAATTCAAGACGGGATGTTCAACGAGAAGCGTGGAAGAGCGCCTGAAAGATCGTGATTTGAAAAATATTGGAGCAAGGCTTATACGTGAATGGTCCATCCCTGAAGGCATGAGTGTGAAAAAATGTGAAAAATTGTGCCTCCAAAAACTTCGAGTGACTCAGACGCCACTCCAGTCCATCGACACTGAAACTTTTACAGGAAATCCCAATGATATTGAACGTATTTTGGATACAATTGTGAGTGATTTCATTGGTCGGGTGGACCCAACAAAGTATATCGGAACCAAGATTTGCAGGACTGGTGAAGTCGTCGAGTTTCGGGATCCGTATTGGGTTGTAGAGTATGCGTGTGGTAAGCGGGTTGAGTTTACAGAGGAGGAGGTTTTGGAGTCGCGTGTACTGGTCCGACGATCAACCCGTCAAAATAATCTAAACCGAAAATAAGATGGAGTGTGAGGTGTGTTATTGCAACAACGCCAACTGCAAACTGGTGTGTGGACACAGTTTCTGTCACGATTGCGTCAAGACGTGGTACCACAAGGGGGCGAATGATGGATGCCCCAAGTGTCGTAAAAAACTTTACTTTAAGCGCATGCCACTCAAAAAGTGGAAGTCTGATGCGGTTCAAGAAAAGAAGGATGTAGTGTACAATGAGGCGTTTGACGAGATTCTTGAGATGGCCAAGGATGACGAGTTTCCAAGCTGGTTGGTGATGGATGAGCTTGTGATGATGGAGAAGACGTATAGCTTTTTGAAGAAATGCGGGGAGGAAATCACAGATGAAGATTTGGAGTACATCTTGAACGAGTCGGGGGATTACTATTCGGATAGAAAGATTCAATCACCAAACAAATCGGGGACGAAGAACTTTGACGGTGACTTTCATAGACGCAATAAGTGGGAGTCTTCAAGGATTAGTAACAATAGACCACAGGGGAAGATTCGTCGTTTTTAATACTATAGTATCTTAATGGTGAGGGACTCACACTTATGGTTGATGATATTTATAATCACAGCATACAACTGGCACACAGATGTTTATGTCATTCATAGAAAATACGATTTGTCACCAAGAGTTAAATTTTTAATGTTTTTACACCACGTTTTGATAGTCACCAATCTGATGGTGGGGTATTTTTTCACAGAGTTGAACAACATTATGATTCATCTCCTTTTATCCGTGGGTGTTATATTATGTTGGTTGATGCACAAGGGGTGTATAATTTCTATAGAACAGTCTAAGATGATAGATTATTCGGAGAGTGACAGAAAAGTTTTGCACCCACAAGATTTCAACTTGATTTTACTTTTGATTTTACCCGGAATTATTTTAGATGTGTATAAAATTTTTTTAAACAAGTGAACAGGTTCGTTTAAAAAAAAGAGACGACAAAACAAAACCAAATGGCCTCTTTCATGTCTTCCGTGATTGCCCCCTACCACGCTTTCGGTGTCGCTCTTCTCGAGGCCAAGGATAAGGATCCCAATCTTGACCTCGATGAGTTTATGAAGGTGTTCTTTGGTGCACCAATTTCCATCGAAGCAAAGGTGACTCAGAAGAAGGCGGAGAAGCCTCGTGAGTTTGGCAAGAAGCGTGAGCCTCCCAAGAATGCCTGCACTGCAACGACCGCCAAGGGGACTCAGTGCACCAAGTGCGCCGTGAAGGGTGGACCATTCTGTACCATTCACCTCAAGAAGAATGATGGCGCGGTTACAAAGACCAAGACGAAAAAGGAGGCGAAGGTGGTACCGGTGCACACTCACAAGCCTGGTGAAAAGAAGGAGTGTTCACTGTGTGACACTCATGGAGATGTGACGAACAACGAAGAGGAGAAGTTTGAGGTTGAGGAGAGCAGCAGCGAACACGGAGATCCAGATCCAGACTTTGTTCTCGAAGAGGAGGAGTTTGATGATTAGAGAATTGAGTGGCTAATAGAGTAGATGATTGTAAAACCGATAGAGTTTCGTTGGGAAATTATTAGTGACCGCGTAATATTTTCAGTATATGAACCTTATCAACATCGTCTGTGTCGTTTTTTGAATAGTTATTGTGAAAAGAATAAGAAGCAACCGAGTTTGACTGAGTGGCTCGCCTTTTATAAAAGGGTGGGGGCCCCAAAGAGCATCATAGATGCAAAGATTAAGCTTTTCAATAAGAATAAAAAGAATCAGGAAAAATATCAGATTGCATTTGACAAGTTATATTCTAAAGAGGTGTGTACAGGTCCGAAGAAGGCGAACAAGGTTGTCAAGAAAAGGGTCTGATGATCCGCCTCATTTCCCCATATCAGCATGAGGGTGTTCGGTGGCTTTTAAAAAAGGAAACGGTAAAGTTTGGACCCAAGGGGGGATTTCTCTGTGACGAGATGGGTCTAGGAAAGACGGTGCAGCTTTTGAAAACCATGGTGGAGAATAAAAAACCCAAGACTTTGGTTGTGGTTCCCAAGTCTCTCATATCTCAGTGGATTTCAGAGGTGCGCCGTTTTACCAAGTTTACAGTAGAGGGGTTTGAAGGTGCCAATCGAACCCTGGGTGACTCTGAAGTTTGTGTCACCTCCTACTCTCTCGTCGGTGATTTACAAGTCAAGGAAAAACCATGGGACCGGATCATCTTGGATGAGGCGCACTTTATCCGAAACTCCAACTCGAAGATGTTCAAGGAGTGCATGGGGCTTGGTGTAACCTCAAATATAAAGTGGGTCGTGACTGGCACCCCAATCTTCAACAACATCAAGGATTTCGTGACCCTCTCCAAGTTTGTCGGAATATCAGCTGGGAACATTCAAAGAAATTATGACCAGATTCGAGACGACTATGTTCTGAGGAGAACGAAAGCGGCTATGCGCACCGGTTTGGTCCCGTGCCAATTTGAGAATGTGGAGCTGGAGATGAGTCCAGATGAAAAGGCGCTCTATGATGTGGTGTATGAGGATTTCTGTGAGAATATTCGACTAAAAGCAGATATGATGGCTATCCTGGAATCATTTCTGCGCTGTCGCCAGATTTGCGTGTGGCCCCAGTTGTACTATGATGGGGTTTTCAAAAAGGGGGACACGGAAGAAAGGGAACAGTGGCCACATGAGTCCACCACAAAGTTGGATTACCTCGTGGGGAGCATCAAGGGTCACCCAACTGAAAAGACTCTGGTGTTTAATCAGTTTACAGGGGAGGCACTCAAGATCAAAGAGCTTCTGAAGGAGCACGCACATGTGTTTGTGCTCAACGGGGACACCAAGGATCGGGAAGATGTGATTCAGAGTTTTCGGGATTCTCCAACTCCAGCAGTTTTCCTGATTCAAATCAAGACTGGTGGGGTGGGGTTGAACCTCCAGGAGGCGAGTCGGGTATACATTACCCACCCAGCTTGGAATCCAGCCACTGAGCTTCAGGCGATTGCCAGGGCTCACCGAACCGGACAAACCAAGATGGTGCACATCAAAAAATTGATTTATAGTCACGAGAATTCCATAGAGACGGAGATTGTGGAGCTACAGAATGCAAAGGCGGCGGTGTCAGCTCTTATTCTGAATGATCCGAGTCTTCAGACTCAGATTCCCAAGGTGCAGACCGTGTCGAAGTTTATCTTTACGATTGGAAAGAAGATTAGACCCCAAGAGCCTCTCTGAGTGCAGCACCTTTATTGCCAGAAACTGGGTGTTGACTAAAAGCGGAGAATGTTAGGAATAAAAACCCGAGTATAGAGATGACCATCATAGCCACCGTAAATTGTCTTGATACTTTTGAATTGGAACTTTTTGTCAGAGTTGGTTGATATGTTGGGTGCTGGAGAGTAAATGCAATCACGGTGAAAACCAGGAGAAATATACAGGTTAAAGAACCCATGGATGCAAAGGAACTTGCTGGTAGGTTGGGCATCTTTATTTACTTACCAATATTATTATGGAGGGAATCTTTCTCGCAAATCTGGTGAGATACCTTCACATTTTCCTTGTTATATTTTTGGTCATTGCCCCTCTTTCAAACAATGCACTCGTCATCTTGTTGAATCTCGTTCTGATGTTTGGGATTATGATTCATTGGATCTTGAATGATCAAACGTGTTGCCTGACTGTTCTTGAAAAAATGCTCAGGGGAAAGGAGTTGGATTCAGAAACCTTCTTTGGGAACTTGATGGGACCCATTTATTCAGCCAACTCCAACACATTCTCGTGGATTTTCATACTCGTGCTTTTTGTTTACAATTGCAAGAGACTCTATGAAGAGAGACACCAATTGAAAGAAATTTACGAAATAATATTGTCTCGTTATAAGAAATAATGCCAGGTATAGCAGCGAGTGTTGCTAAAGAAGCTGCAAGAACCACTGCATTACAACTTATAAGAACAGCTATAGCTTCAGCTTTAAGAAATCTTGCTGATAGTATTGCTCAAGACGCAGCAGTACAAGCAGCTAGAGATGCAGCAGTACAAGCAGCAAGAACCGCAGCAGCACAAGCAGCAGAATCCGCAGCAGAATCCGCAGCTAAAGATGCAGCATCTCTGTCAGCTAAAGATATATCAACGACAGCACTAAGAAAACTTGTACAGGAAGCGAGTCAGAATGCAGCTAATCTCGCAGAAGAAGCAGCTAAAGATGGAGCTTCACAGGCAGCTAAAGATGCAGCAGAATCCGCAGCCAACCTCAGAGATGCATTATCAGAGGTTGAGGCGGATTCTGCAAGCCAAGCTGAACGTGACGCTAGTAAAACACTTACGAAAGAAGAAAAACAAGCAAATGCAGTCTTGGATAAACTTACATGGTTAGCTAAACACCCTGGACTTGTTATAGGTGGTGCAGTTGCCACTTATATCGCAACAAATGCATTGAATGATTATGTTAATAGTGAATTTACCCAAAGAACCATCACAAAAGTTGAGGACAATGCGGATAAAACCGGTATTTTAATAACATTTACTCCAAGTTATAAAATTTTATCAACTGATACCATTACTATTAGTGGATCTAAAACAGATCCATCCATTGACTGTACCGATCAGAATATAATCGATTCACCACAAGATAATCAGATTATAATTTCTGCATCACTTAATGGTACTTCACCTTATACAGCAGGTGGAACAATTGATGTTTCGACAACATTTTCAGCACAGGTTGGAAATAATGCATACAAAGCAGCAAAATCATTAGGAGCCACTGGTAAAAATTTCATGTGCGCTATTATCAATGTTCCATTCATTTGTGGTCAAACGAATACAGCTCTCATAATTAGTATAATAGTAGCAGTTGTAATTTTATCGATTATAAGTGCACTTTTAAAATAGTTAATCTCTGCTACCATCTACATTCTGAGCATCGCATGTCTGATCAACTTTACATGCCCCTAGATTAGCAAGTTGCCCAGCACCCAAACCAACAACAAATGGATCAGAAACAATGGCAGCAGCAGCTGCAGCTTTAAAAACCCCACCAGCATCGCCATTTCGTGCAGCATTTATTCCATGTTGGATATGACTTCCCAATGTGGAATTTTTGAAATCATCTTGTGTTGTTGTTGGGTATGGTACTGTTCTTTCTCTTGGAAATACTTTATATGCACTTCCATCTGGTACTCTAACATATGAATCTCGATGAGCAGCCATGTAATCCATTTGACAAAATCCAGGTGTACTTTCATAATAACTTCCTCCAAAGGTTTCGCAATTTTGATAGCACGTACCTAAACCGTCTGGTTTATGATAGTTTGGTGGACATTGACCGACGTCAGCCAATGGACGTGTTATTTTTAGTGGTCTCGATTGGGCATAACACATACCTGCGATCAAATCATATCCAGTATCGCAATATTGTCTTTCGAAAAGATTTGTCTTTATACATCCACACCCACCACAATTTGTATGACAAAATCCTCCATCATTCCAATCCCAGTGACTATCACAATGAGTGCTACATGAAAAATCTTCCCAACATGAAGTACCATCATCTCTTTGACCGTTTGGACAAGCATTTTTATTTGGAATTTTTATTAACAAATTAGTGTCTACATGATCATTGTAGCAAATACCACCATATTTTTTTGTAAATCCAGCATCATTGCATTTTGGTTGACATAATCCACCGGATCCATCTGTTATTGTATCATAATCACTTGGACAAACTGCATCCTTACTATCAGGAACTTTCACCTGCATATCTCTGATACATTGTTCAGTTGTAGATCTATTAGCCCACGCAGGACAATTTTGATAGCACATTCCCATTACTGCCGTCCGATCGTTGTCACCATCTGAAATGTCCCAATTGTGTCTGTAACCACTTGGATCATGAATATCTGTACCAGCTGGACAATTATCATAACAAAGACCACCCGTTGTACCAGCCTCTCCCATACGATCTTGTCCAGCTGGACATGAATTTGTAGCGCACAACATATTTGCACCGATTGCCATTCCACCCCCAGACGCAGCAATTAATTCATAAGGAATATGTGATCCAGGTGGACAATCTTTGTAATTATGTTCGAAATCCATAACATTTACAATACCCCTTACAAAAGCAGTTCCCAGAATTGTTTCTGCGAGATTTTCCGCCTCACTAAATTTACAATTGCCATCTGGTCCTACACCCTCATCGGCACCATATCTTCTACAATATTCATCAGACATTTTACAAGAATTTGTATTTGCATCGTACTGAATACCCATTCCTAGACGGCTGCATTTGAGTCTCATTGCAGCTGGTCTAGTTTCACAGCGATTGTTTGTTTCGCTCCATTCGTAATATGTGTCATCAGCTTGCATTGGCCACCGAGCGACACATGCTTCCTGTGTAAAAGAACATTCACCAGGGTGTTCATCTGACATAATGCCGTTATTCACACTGCATATTTCGCTATAAATATTATCTAGTAATCCATCTATTCTAGAGTCCATTTGATTCAATATATAATCTGTAAAGGCTGGAGTTGTCGGATCAATGAGAGGTGTAAGAGACCACATTGAAGTTATAATATCTTGTAGCACACCTGGTAACAAGAACTTCATTCTTTGTATAGTTACTGTAGTGAGTGTATCTTCATCTACAAGATCTAAAGGACCATATGTAGCTGGAAATACATTTGGTTTTTGTGCTGGACATGACCAAGAAGTTGGGCATATTGCTGCATTTTTTACACAACGCGGAGCTGGTGAACTACCTGGACTTGGACTTGTACTTCCAGATGCTTCACATTTTGAACCCATTTCATTTTCACACGCCTCTTGTGTATCTGAACAGTTTGCATTTTTGGTAGCATCTGTAACTGTTGACCAAATTTCATCTCTCATAGAATTCATCATATCAGCTCCAGTCATATCTTGAAAACCACCTAAATTTAATTCATCCATGTACCCAGTAAACATATTGAATGCAAGTTCAGCCATCTCTACAAATGGTGCAGCAGGTCCAGTATCTGCCGCTGCCGCAGCTTGCAATCCAATTCTAGAGGCTGTCTGCATACCAATTCTTTCAGCCGAATGATCAACAGCTTTAACTCCAGCTCCTTCTAGTGTCCTTGCAGTTGCTCTAACCACTTTACCATCTGCACCAACTATATTTACACCTTCTTCTTTTGCTAAAATTTGTGCAATTTTAGACTCTGCTCTATTAGATAAAAGCTTCGCCTTTATTGCTCTATAATATTTTCCAGTTAATAATTTTGAAGTTGAAGTTTCTGCACCTTTTTCAAACGCCTTCAATTCTGATAGTAAAAATTGTAATGCAATTTGTATACCCAAACCAATATACGTATCACGATTTGTCAATATATCCTGAGCAAGACATAAAGGATCTAAACTATGTGTTTCACAATAATTCCCTCCACCCCCACCACTACCGTCACTAGATCCTGTGGACCCTGTGGACCCCGTGGACCCCGTGGACCCCGTGGACCCAGTGGATTGTGTAGAAGAATTACATGATTTTAATTTATCTTTTAACAAAGGTACTTTGCATCTAAAAAAATACATCACCAACCCAAATACTAGAAACAACAATAAAATTATAAGGCCAGCTGATCCCATATTAAAATTATAAAACATTAAAATACAAATGTGGCCAATGGTAACCTGTCAATCTTCTCGCGATTGTTGCACGGTAGGTAACACGACTCACATGTGCGCTGAACGCCGCTTCTTGGCCCTCATGCGTCACAAGGCTCAAATCAATGGTGTACCCCCTTCTAAATTTCCTCACTGGCTTCACATGAAAGTTGGAAGTCTCATAGTGATGCGTGAAAAGAGTGATGGAAATTTAGGAACGAGTTTGCCGTGTATACTCTGTAGGAAGGTGCTCGATCGTGAGAATATACAATGGAGCGCGCATATAGGGGATCAGTGGATTCATAGCACCGATGAGGATGTTCCGCCATCAAAGTTTACCAACAAGCAGCGCGGGTACTTTAGTAGAAAGTTGCAAAATACATAGTAACTGCACCAGTACTATCAATTGCATTGATTAAAGTGGTTGAAGATTTGGGGTTTGTATTACGAGATGTGGCTTGATCTGAAAGATAATATAAAGTTACTGTTCCATTTCCGGTGTACGTCGACCATTGATTCATTAAACTACTTATGTAATCAGAATTATCCGAATTGATGCCCGTTTTTACAGCCCCGGTTGAATCTACAGTATATTTTGATCCCCCTCCTACTATGCTACCATCAGTATAAAGATTTATAGATCCTGTTAAATATAAAGGATTTCCATTTTCATCGACACCGGTCGCGTAATCCCCATAACGTAATCTAAAGGTGTTTACCAAACTTGGAGCACTCTGTACCTGTGCAATTGTGGGGACTGCCACCGGTGTTACATTATATGTATTGGTTAATCCATTCACAGTTTCTGATATTTTCATAACCGGACCGGTTTGTATCTTATAATTTCTACCAGATATAGTCACCATCGATGATGAAACATCGGAAATAACTGGGGTTAAAGGACCGGAACCAATACCTGGAATAAACACACCACTTTGTGAAATGACGATAGGATTTCCATTTGCAAGTGATGAACCAAGACTGGTGAAAGTTCCTGTGTAACTTGATGATACAACCGGAGTGGTTTGATTAAAAACCAGAGAAGAACCATCATTGTAATAAGAATTTATACTTAAAGTAGTTCCACCGGTTCCAACTGTGAATCCTGCTTCAATTGCATAACCATGTGTACCAGAAACAAATAGCGGAATACCCATACATCTATTTATAGTAAATGTATAGTACCCTGTGTACAACCCAGGTTTCTGTGTGGCTCCATCAACCGACATGAATACATAGGTAAGATGTGTTGGATCGGTTATAGTGATTGAAAGATTATATCCTTGTGAATTCGTGGCGGTGTAGTACCCAGTTGGGATGCAATTTCCAGGTAAGTTGCTGGTGGTGTCGATTTGTGTGGTTGTTTTTACACCTGGAAAATCTATATTTGAAGGAAATACACCAAGATTTCGAAAAACCCAATTGATTTGAATTTTGGAACTGGGAGAAATATCAAAGACTGATTCATAAATTTTAGAATCAACATACCGAAATTTAACTACATATCTAGAATTAAACGATTGTATACTTGCGCTGTACCAATAATCAACCCCCAGTAATATACTCGATGCAACGAATTTTTGTCCACTCGTACAAATTATCTCCAATCCGGTTGGAACATCGGTATCGTAATGTATAATTATATTTTGAATGGTTATATTACCATAATAGCTATCATTAAGATATACAATAACCTGTGCATTTCCTCCTGTAGGTGCCGTATACATTGATGGAGGCGTGTAGGTATAATTTCCCGTATAATTTGCTGACGGTAACTCGGTACGCTGTGTGAAAGTTACATTCTGATTCATTCCGTAATGATTTAAAGACAACTGATCCACAACGAGAGATTTCAATATGGTTGACGCCGATTGGAAAAGTCCATCAACTAAACCGCTGGCATATGTGAAGGATATATTACAATTTTGATCGAGTGTGAAATTATATGTGGTTGAAAATTTATCGATGAATGTACCATCAGAGTATATGTACGCACATAATGTAAACTGTGTAGTGGTTATGAAATTGATTACCAAAACTGTATCACCATTGGTCCATGAATAAACTTTGTTAGGTGGTGTAGAACACACGGTGGTCAATTGACTACAATAGGATCCCATGTTGGTTATCAAAAAATTTGAGGCTTTACGTAGAGTAAAGAAAACAACCACCAAAAAGAGTATCAAAATGACAACTCTCTTCATTACAAGAGACTTAGAATTTTGTTTGTCCAGCAAGTCTCTCATGTGTGATGTACTCTGAAACATCAAGAACTTCTTCAACCACTGTACCGATCGCCAGAGCCAAGGTTCTCTCAGTGGTAACCGGGAACCGATACCACGGGTCCTTTTCTTTCATCTCTTTAAAAACTTCTTTATCCGTCACCAAAACGTCGGGCATAATCTGATACCACTTTTCACTCTGCATGATGCACATGTGGTACAGAGGGAACGTTTTAGATTTCATTGGAACTGCGAGACTCTTTATATACAGATTAATTTCATCAAACCCATATGTACTGGTTGCGAGTAAATTCTCAAGATTCATGATTCTCATCGAGACTCCAATCTCAGGTTTCAAGAGACTCTTTATGTGATTCACAGATCCCTTTTTGAACTTCATATCATATTGAACAAATCCGGCATAGTCGGTTTTTAGTAATTTATTCAATACGATGTGATGATTTACTCCACCATTCATCCACTTGTTCTTTTGCCATTCGGGAAAGTAAACGGGAAGTTCCCATTCGTTTATTGTTTTATCCTTGTAATGATTCGAAGTGGCTCCATTCACCGCCACGAACGTAAAGCATTTGAATTCATCTTCAGTGAGATCCTCATACATCTCGGGGTACAGTTTATCATGGAATATTACAAAGATTTCCACCAACTTCTGTGAGTCCACCAACTTCTGTGAGTCCACCAACTTCTGTGAGTCCACCAACTTCTTCGAAGTTGTCATTTTACCATCAACTCGAGTCGTTCCTTTAATCCAACCTTTGGCTCCCACCCAAGAGCCTTCATCTTTGCGTCAGAGAGTGCATAACGCAGATCGTGTCCCGGGCGACTTGAATGAAAATCAACAAACTCATATTTGAGTGGTTTGTTCAGTAGATTGGCAATCATGGTTGCCAATTCAAAGTTATCAATCTCCTGCTTTCCAACGATATTGTACTTTTCCAATTTCCCATTGTGAATCAAAAAGAGAATCGCCTCTGCAACATCACCCGCATAAATGTAAAAGCGGGACCCGGCAACCGTCTTGGATGAATCAGAGTGAATCTCGATGGTTTCCCCCTTTTGAATCTTGCTGATGCACTTGGGGATAAACTTTTCGGGGTGTTGAGTCTCCCCGAAAATGTTCATGGTGTGTGTGATTATCACAGGTATGTTGTACGTGTTTCGATATGCAACTGCAAGCTCTTCACCACCCGCTTTGGTGGCTGAATATGGATTGGTTGAATTGTACCGAGCATCGTCATCATAATAAACCCCAACGGGGGCTGGACCAAACACTTCATCGGTTGAGAAATAAATAAACTTTTTCAGAGTCTGACGGACACTTCGAGCAAATTCCAGGATGTTACACGTTCCGAGGACGTTATCCAAAACAAATTGACGAGGATTTTCAATGCTTCGATCCACGTGGCTATTGGCTGCAATGTGAATGATGTAATCCACGTACCCAATCTCTTTGGCAACATGATCGTTGATGTCACTCTGCAAATTATGAAGAACAGATGTGTACCGAGAAAGATTCACCTTGAGACGGTCAAGGGATCCCGAATATGATAGACGTTCTAGGCCAACAACTTCCCAGTCAGTATTTTCGATGATGTGCTTGACGACAAAACTTCCCACAAAACCAGCGGCTCCGGTGACAAGGACCCGCATTTACTTTTCATTGGTGGTATTTTTTAAGTACTTGTAATCCTTGATGTCGATGGACACCCCCCATTCCTCAAAGAAGGCTTTCTCCGCAGCTTTCTTCATCACCTTCATCTTTTCAAAATCCTCCAGAATATCCACAAACTTGATGTTGGAAGCCTGATATCCTCGCGCGAAATTATAGGGGTCAATGCGCCACTTGACATCAGAATATTGATAGATTCCCTGGAGTGGAAGTGGATTGATTGCAATTGAGTTTTTCTTATACTCGGGAAACATGGCACCCACCACGACATCATGAGTCTGTCGAGTGTCAACATTGTTCAAGTAGATGCGCGCAAACTCCTTGGAGTACACCGCACAAGACATGTCGGTTCCGGTGAGAGACTCCACCATCTTGGTTCCTGGTTCAGGTTCCCCCTTTATCAAAACATGTTCGTTGGTCCTCATCACGAAATAATCCTCATCGTCATCGAGTGCATTCATGAAGATGCGGCAAATATCCAAAAAATATGCGGTGTACTCTTTGGTGAGAACCGGCGCCACGAGCGTGTTGAAAAAGTGCACAAAGTCATCGGGTGTGTTTGCTGGATTCACGGTGTACGTCTTCATTTGTGTTTCAGGGGGTGAACTCTTTAACCACAATTTAAATCTAAGTGCACAATAAATGAGCCCCCCAAAGCCCGTAAAGGGCCCCTTGCCTATCATGCGTGTCTCCAAACCCAATGCAGGTCGTGCAGTAAAATACACCAATTTTGGACCACTTAAAGAAACCAAGGCGATTGCAGCGCCAAACCTTTCGTACCTGCGCTCAAACAAGGCTGGTCCAAGCATGTCTCGGGTGAATCGGAACAAACTGGCTCAGATGAGATTCCGGTACCCCCACCTAGAACACTTGAACCTCTCTCAGTTTAAGGTTTTGAAAAACACCGGACTCATCACTCCGTCACCGAGTCCAAAAGCCCGAGTTATTCCAATGAAGCGTCTCACCAGAATTCAACAGGTTATCAATCAGACTCCTGGAGTTGCAGGCATCATGAGAAAGCCATCTCCAAAGAGAAGAATCAGGGTTGATGGGAAACTCCCATCCGGGTACAAGAAGGATGAACTCATACAGGTATTAAAGAAAAAGGGGATTGATGTCGATCCAAAGATGAGCGTCTCGGAGATTACGGATATGTTGAACCGGTACGTGACCCTGAGTCCAATTTCAAAGGTTCGTTTGGCGGTTCCACTTCCAAAAAAACCAACGCAAGCAGATGGACAAAAAACCAGGGAGGAGTGGCTTCTCAAGATGGCTTCCAAGTTTGTTCCTTTTGAAAGAAGAACCAAGAAGCAGATTCAAAACTATGCAAACCGCCACAAGATTCAGAATGTCAAGATGAGTCAACTAAAGGCGAAGATGATTGAAAAGGTGCAGAAGAAACTTGACACCAACGTCAAGGCTGTTCTCAGAAACTACATCATGAAGAATAATGGGAGTCCATCCAAGTTGACCATGCGTATGATTCTTGATCGATTGGTTTCTCATCATGGATGGAACAAGGCGAAGAACCTGAACCGAGCTGCAATCCAAGAGATTGTTGAAAAGAATTGGGAGGTACTTAAAAACAAGTAGATAATAAAAGGAAATGACGGACCCATATAAAGTTTTAGGTGTCTCTCATGGAGCTTCGGAGGATGAGGTGAAAAAGGCGTACAGGAAACAAGCCATGAAACATCATCCAGATAAAGGAGGTGATCCCGAAAAGTTCAAAGAGATTCAATCCGCTTATGAGCAGATTACGAATCCACAGTCTGAACCTTTTGGAGGTGCCGGTGGACCCGGTGTTGGGGGGTTTGCCGATATCTTGAGAAATATGTTTCATGGAATGAGCCAGCAGCAACAGCAGCAGCAGCACCACCAGGTGAACATAAGCATCCGAGACGTTTTCTTTGGGAAAAAGATTACTCTCAATTTCGTCGAGAATTCTCCGTGTCCAGGTTGTTTATGTAAAACATGTGGGGGTCAAGGTACCATCAACATTGGTGGAATGTTATTCGGGGCCCCATGTCCAGAATGTAATGGTGCCCGTGGAAAGGGGTGTGAGGACTGTGGGCGCACACGGTACAAGACTGTTGAAAAGAGGCAAATTGTTGACTTGCCACCCGGATTGTCACAGGGTCAAAGAATCGGAATCAACAATACAGTTGTTCTTTCTGTGAACATAGTGAAAACAGCAGAGGATCCATTTCAATTGGAGGGGTCCGATTTGATTTACACTCAAGATGTGACATTCAAAGAGTCCCTCTTGGGTAAAAAGTTTACAGTTCCTCTATATACAGGCGATATTGAATACACAAGTGGACTCTTGAAGATGAACAAAAAGTATATCGTCAAGGGGGCTGGAGTTCCACCCAATGGAAATCTCCTCATTCGATTCAACGTGACTGATTATCCTGAAAAGTTTACCGATGAGCAAGTTGAAACCTTAAAAACTATTTTGTAACCGTATTATAAATGCCAGTAACATACGCCGTGAATCGTAACATTGTCGGGAATGCGATCCTCGGATCCAATGTCGCGGCTCCACAGGGGAGCACGGTGAATTTCGCAGTTGCTGACAATCAGAGCAACATCTTCATAGGAGGCACTTTCATCAACGGTCCAGCATCCGCCACGGCTGTTTTCCTCCCACCAGCTACAATTAACGGACCTGCTACAGCAAGCACCTCCAACACCATATCCACTGCAACCCCTCTGGCTGTTGGTGCATCCAGTGGTTTCATCGCCAAATATTCCTCATCCGGTGCTCTCTACTGGTCCATCGGCATGGGGAGCTCCACTTCCAACGTGATTGTAAACTCTGGTTCCCTGGATCCAACCACATATTCCAACATCTACATCGGAGTCACCTATTCTGGTGCTGGTACACCAGCTGTGACTCTAAACAACGGAACTCTCACAGGTGGGTCCGTCTCTTCAGGAGTCACTCTCCCAACAGTATCCGGTTCCGTTACGGCTGGTGCCCTGATCAAGATTTCAACCTCCGGTGTGGTTCAGTGGGCATCGGCTCTGGATAACACAGTCACCAATGAGACCGGTGTGGCTGTCGTGGTTGATCCAGCCGGTTTCCCATACATCACCACCACATACTCCAATACAGCCGCCTTTGCCATCCTCAACGGTGTCACCGGTGCACCCCCATCCGGCTCCACTGTGTCCCTCCCAGGTGTTCCCACCTCATCTTACACCGCAATGGCTCTGGTCAAGTACAGCAGTGCCGGTATAGCACAGTGGTCCACTGCCATCGTGCCCAACACAACCGCTGAGACTCTGGTCAGTGGATCTTCAATCGCAGCCGATGCCTTTTCAAATATTTACGTCACTGGATCATACACCGATGCATCCAGTGGAGTTGTTCCAGTGTTTTACAACGCAACCAGTGCCGGTGGGACCGGAACCGGGTTCAATTTACCCGTCACATCGGGTGTCACCAATACCGGGTTCATGTTGAAATTTAACAATGCCGGAACCCTCCAATGGGGGTCCACAATCAACAACACAGTGGCTTCATCTGTGTCTTCAATCAACGGAGTGACTGTATCTGGGTACAACACGGTGTATGTGTGTGGAAATGTCGCCTCCACGTCGGCCACCACCATCTGGAACGGAAACGGAGGCACCAGTGCCCCCAGCAGCGGAACAATCACCATTCCAGCTCAGGCTGCAGTCGGAACCCCCAATGCCTTTGCTGCCAAGTATTACGGTTCCAACGGCACGTGCATCTGGACCACATCCATCCCAACCAGCGGTCTTTCATCCTTCAACTCGTGCGCCGTGGACCCAAGCGACGCCAATCTGTACCTGACTGGCCGCTACACCGCCTCAGCAACCACCAACATTATCAATTCTAACGGAGGCACCACATCCACCATTCCAGCTGCGGCCAACGGTGCCGGATTACTCGTGCGTAATTTCATCGGAGGTGCGTTGGCGTGCACCACCCAGCCATTCTCTTCAGCCTCTGCGGTTGGAAACATAGGTCTCACAAACGTCTCCATCGACCCATCTGTGACCAATGTGTACCTTGGGGGCACTTACTACAGCACCACCGGAACATCTTCTCTTTACAACAGCAATCCTACAGGAGGCCAGGGTGGCACGATCGGAATCACATTCCCGACCAATGCTGCATCATCCAACGCGTTTGGCTTTTTCGCTAAATTTGGTTAGGTAATATAAGAAGAAGATGACGAGTATGATCTTTTTCAATCCGTACCTCTTTTCAAAAATACCATACAACGGGTACATCACATCAAACTTGATTGGGTATTGGGACTTTGGGTTACCTTCAAGTTATTATGGAGCAAATGCATTGGTTATTCACGATCTCTCCGGGAATGGACTGGACATGACATATGCCTTGACAGGATCTTATTACCCCCCTCCATACACATCGAACGGGTACGGTGTGTCTGTACAGGTCGGAGGACCCTCCGGAGCGAGTTCAACTCAAAACGGATACATAGCAAACGTCGCATATACACAAACATTCTCGAGCACCGGATTCACATTCGAATCAGCGCTTACGCCAACAAGTATTTACACGAGCGGTAACCAAAATCAAGGTGTATGCATTACAAATGGAGGAATTTCACCATTTACTTATACCTCTATAGCATACGGGGGTGGATGGTTTCTTGACACATTTAATAGTCCTACTGAAAACTTCACGTCATATTACACAAACCCGGTCCCGATTGCAAATCAAATGGTACACTTGACGGCTACAGTAAACAGTTCTGGCGCGTATAACATATATATCAATGGAACTCTCATTGGGTCCGGGACCGGGTACGTTTTTCCAAATTCAGTCACACCAAGTTTTCTGACTCTTGGTTCATGTCAATATGCTGGGTACAGTCAAGCATCTCTAGTAAACGCGGCTCGAGTTTATAACGCCCCTTTAAGTGCCGCGAATGTTTGGACCAATTATGGGAATGTGTACCAGAACCTCACATATAAAACGTACACACCAACAGCCCCCTCCTACAAAACGTACGTCACCAGTAACTTGTTGGGCTACTGGGATTTTACGAATAGCACGTCTTATCCCGGATCAGGTGCTGCGGTCACTGACCTCTCGGGGAACAACATCGGGTTGACCATCTCCGGAACTCCCTCGTTCAACTCCACCGGGGCTCTCTCTTATAACCCTTCGAGTACCTCATACGCGGCTTCGAGTGCAGTGGGACTGAATCTTTCTTCTGGATGTACGTTGGAATCTCTGGTTTACTTTACAAGTTTATCAAATACACCAGTTACGATGGGTTATACACCATCAAGTGGAACAAGTTATTTATTACAAGTAATAACAACATCAGGTAGTTTTCAAAGTGTTGGTGGAGGTTCTTATTCAGGTAATTTTGCAACAGCAGCTGGTGTAGTTACGACTGGACAATGGTATCATCTTGTTTCGGTATTTTCTAGTACAACATATACGACATGTATAAATTATATAAATGGAGTTGCGATATCAAATGCAAGTGGTGCAAATTTTACAGCATTTCCAAATAATCCAGCATCAACACAAATATATTTAGGGAATGTTCCATTTATAAGTTCGCAATATACAAATGGTAAAATTGCGATGGGTCGCATTTACAACACCGCCTTGACCGCCGCTCAAGTCCAAGAGAATTACGTGAGCGCCTTTTCGAAACTCACCGGGACTGTTCCTTATGTCATGACCGGTCTCTTGGGATACTGGGATCTCGCCGATTCCAGAAGTTCCTCTTTGGCTGGTTCCGCTTTGAATGACCTGGGACCAGTTGGGTCCAATCTTTCCATCTCCGGGACCCCATCATACAATTCGTCTGGTGCACTTTCATTCAATGGCAATGGATCAAACCTAGCTTCTACACCTTCTACTGTATCTCTAAATTTAACAAACGGATTTACATTTGAGGTTTTGATAAATCTCACAGCAACTGGTACAAATCAAGTAATATCATATGGAAATTCCTCCTCAGGTTCTGTCAGTATACAAATGAATTCAACTTCAATTGCAGCTAATTCAATTGGATATGGTGGATATGCAGCAGCAAATTATACAGCTCCGTTGGGTCAATGGTTACATGTGACTTGTGTTTTTAACACTCTTACATATACTACAGCATCGATTTATGTTAATGGTGTATCATATCCTATTACAGGTGGTGCAAATTTTACATCATTTCCAAATAATCCGGCTGGATATTATCTTTCAGTTGGAAGTATATATGGATCTGGGACAACAACTGGTATTAATGGTAAATTTGCAATGGGTCGCATCTATGGAATACCACTAAGTGCCTCCCAGGTTCGCCAAAATTACAGCGCCGCGTTTTCAAAATTGGCATCGAACCCTTACGTCCTCCCACCTCCTCTTAATTTGAATTTGGCTTTTCCACCAGCTCTCAATTTTCCAGTTTCATCTTCATCTACAGTGAATTTAGGATATGTTTCTGAAACTGCTCAGTCATACGGAAACGGACAATACATTTGTATATGTTCAAGTAATGGTGGTTCTACCAGGGGTGCATCTACTGCATTTGGACCATCATCTAATCCATCGTTTATTTCATGGTTTTCAAATAGTTTAAATCAAAATTATTTAACAACATCTCCATTTACAGAATCAAATTCAACCAGTAATGCAGCTATTAATGGTATATATGGTGAATGGGTAGGAGCAACTTTACCTGTTCAAATTATACCAACTGGATTTTCATTTTATACATGTAATATTTATACACCTACACAATTTAGCATTTTTGGTTCAAATGTAAACGCTGATCCTTACTTTTCATCAGTTGTTTTATTAATGCAGGCTAGTAATGGTATCTCTGATGTAAGCTCATACGGAGCAACACTTACCAATCAAGGTGGTGTATCTGTTTCTAGTGTACAAAGTAAATTTGGAACTTCATCTTTTTACTTTAATGGTTCTTCTAATATTTTTACACCAACAACATCTACATATAATTTTGGTACTCAAAATTTTACTATAGAAATGTGGGCCTACCCAGGAAGCGGTCTTTGGGGCGTTGCTGGTAATGGTGGATATGGAAACGGTGGACCTGGTAACAATACATATTGGACTTGTGGAATTTGGACCAATGGAGCAAATCAATTTATAGGAACAGGTAGTGGGGAGGCTGACTATACACCTGCACAAGCTGCAAATAGTTGGGTCCACGTAGCATATGTAAGAAATGGGAATGTAATTAGTGTGTATCAAAATGGAGTTCAAGATACAACACATACTGTCACAACAACAAATCCAATTACTACATTGTCAACGAATTATATTATAATTGGAGTTGATGGAAAATCTGGTAACGTTAGAGCAGGATTTCAAGGATACCTTGATCAGATTAGAGTGACAATTGGTGTTTGTAGATACACATCAAACTTTACGGCGCCAACTTCACCCTTTCCAAATGTTGGATGGGCAACTTTAGGTTCATTTGGTCCAATAACACAACCAAATATAGTTGGAACATTTCAATATTACCAATTACCAAGTACTACAACATCTTATAATACTTTAGTTATGTTGGTTACAGCTGGAAATAGTGGAACACAGGTGGGTGTCATGGGTTTACAATTCTACGGAACGCCGGTCAGTTCTCTGGCGGTCCCACCGGGTCTCCCATATTGGACATCGAATGCACAGTACACAACAACAAATCTCATAGGGTACTGGGACACTGCGTTGACCGCCTCGAGTTCCGGAACTGGGTCGAGGATCCTCTACGATCTCTCCGGCAACGGCAACAACATGGTTTTATCAACAGCCCCAACATACACCACAAGCCCCCCTTCATTCATAGTTTCGTCAGCACCCAACACATGCAATACATATGTGACTAGTTCTAGTATTCCCGGTATAACAATGGAAATTCTCATCAATTTAAATGGTATAGCCTTTTCGGGAGTGAGGATGTTCAACATAGGAACCAATGCAAATCCAACCGGAGTAACTTTAACAATAACCTCGACCGGTTCAGCTGTCACAAGTGCAGTATACAGTGGAACATCCGGAAATCTCACCGGAACATTAACCACACCGTCCCAGATACCAGCTACTGGATGGGTCCACCTCGTTTTTGCATTGACATCAGGTTCAACGACTTCGTGTTACATAAATTCAATCGCCTCCACTGTAACCATATCAAGCGTGGCTGGTGCATCCAATTTCACACTGGGAACGGAATGGGAGCTGGGACACAATCAATATAACGATACGGGTGTCCCAGGGGCTTCAATAGCAATGGCTAGAGTATACAGCACCTCTTTGACCTATGTACAAGTTTATCAGAATTATCTCCATTGCATAAATAAAGTTTCTGGAAATCCATATGGCTTGTACCCATATGGATTGTTAACGGTTACAGGAGGAACTATAACACCAGTAATGATAAATAATGTTAATTATAAAGTTCACAAATTTACAGTAAATGATACATTTACAATTACAGGAGGCAGTGGCAGTTTAACATGTGATGTGCTTATTGTTGCAGGTGGTGGAAGTGGAGGAAGTGGACTGTCTGGATCTGCAGCGGGTGGAGGTGGAGCAGGAGGTATATTATGTTATAGCACAACATTAGGTGGACATTCTGGTACTGCTTTAGTAATAAATAATGGATCATATGCAGTAACTGTAGGAGCAGGAGGTGCGGCTGGAAACGGATCTAATGGTAATGATAGTGTATTTGGTTCATATACTTCTAAAGCAGGCGGGGCAGGAGGTGGTGCACTTTCTAACAATAGTAATAGTGGCGGAAATGCGAATATTGGCGGAAATGGTGGTAGCGGTGGAGGATCTTCACAAACCAGTACTTCAGGTAATGGCACTGCAGGTCAAGGAAGTAATGGAGGTATTTCAGGTGGTACTTTTGGTGCAGGCGGTGGAGGTGGTGGCGGGGCAGCTGCTGGTGGAAATGGAAGTGGATCAAATGGAGGAAGTGCAGGTAGTGGCGGTGCAGGTTACTTATACAATATAGATGGTACAAATACATCTTATGCTGGTGGTGGTGGTGGTGGTGGGGCAAATATTAGTGGTGTGTTAACATATGCTGCCTCCGGGGGTAATGGTGGTGGAGGTAGAGGAGGAGATCCTGTAAATGGAGGAGCTATTCAAGGTACAGATGGTACAGGTGGTGGTGGTGGTGGAGGTAAAGGAGGCAGCAGCAATAACGGTGCTGCTGGTGGTAAAGGTATTGTAATTGTGAGATATGCTTATTAATTTGTATTCTATCTGGACCGTCAACTACTGCATGGACTCACTTGGTATTTATAATCCAACGGAGCTTGTCAGTGCCAGTTGTATTCCATCAACAAACAGTTTCAACGGTCAGCTTTGAACGTATCAGACAGAATGACGGTTGAGATGCAGTGAAGGGAGCTTTCAGGAGTTGTAAAAAACCACCTTGAGACCTGCTGCCAAGGTCCCGCTTGTAAATGAAGATACGTTTGATTTAAGGTAGTATCCTTCCGAAAAAGTGGTTGGGTTCACAGATAATACACCGGGGGAACTGGACCCACCATCATTGGTTGAATAGTTCCCTATCGCGATGATTGGTTTTGTGCTATAAATGCTAGTGAATGTCACCGGAGTTGTGGTGGAACTCACCTGGATATCCAGAGTTAGATTGGTTGTGGCTGGTGCCACATTCACTGAAAAGACAGGTAGCTTGTTGGTGCTTATACGCCAATTAAATGGGAGACGTATCGTGACGCTATTCGTCGTGGTCAAGACGGTGGTTTCATCGGATAACGCACCCCCAATAATTTGCGGATAATTCACGCTGTTGATCGCTTGACAAAAGAGATTCCCGTTGAGAGCCACATCCCCAATGATGACGTTTGATGTGAAGAGATCCCCATTTATTAATCCCAGGTTCCCAAACACGTTTGAGTTTCCGATGATTGGTCCGGTGTGTGAACCAACTACATTGCTTACAAATATGTTCCCCGAAACCCCAATGTCCCCTAATACGAGATTGGAGGTGAAGATGTCACCCGA